>Ga0182004_10002573_pt1 | contig 14190 bp, 6 predicted proteins | sample Sormic07211540_1_FD_120479 | JGI IMG/M metagenome (GOLD analysis project Ga0182004, IMG submission 120479) | Endophyte microbial communities from Sorghum bicolor roots, Mead, Nebraska, USA - 072115-40_1 MetaG | ecosystem: Host-associated > Plants > Roots > Unclassified | place: USA: Nebraska...
AATATATCATAACATACATAATCTATATATCTCTAACCGTCTTAGAAAGGATATAATTTTAGAATAATACTACGTCATATATAATCTTAAAATTTGACTGAATTGATAAAAAAAGATACTAATATCTATCATACTAAATAAGTACTATTAAATTCGTCAATGAAATATATCTTCTTCATAGTATACCTATTGAGGTCATACATATATGTTGCTATTTCCTATATATTTAGCTAAACTCTGAAAAAAATAACATTAACCAGAGTTGGAATTGTGTCTTTTCTAGACAACTGTGGTCCTAGTCTAGGGCCTTGTTTAGTTCCGAAAAGATTTCGGATTTCAGTACTGTAGCATTTTCGTTTGTTTGTGACAAATATTATCCAATCAAGGACTAGATAGGATCAAAACATTCGTCTCGCGATTTACAGCTAAACTGTATAATTAGTTTTGTTTTTGCCTATATTTAATGCTTTATGCATGTGCCGCAAGATTCGATGTGACGGAGAATCTTAAAAAACTTTTTGGTTTTCGGGTGAACTAAACAAGGCCTAGGCCATTAGGGATTTAGGGGAGTACATTGCCTGCAGAAAAAAGGTTGGCATCCAAGAACATCATCTCCAGTTACCCCAGCGGTCGTGTCCTTCTCTGAGAGGAATTACCAGAGGAGTGCAGGGTAAATTTCCTGTTGCGCCGGTACACAACAGTACGCACGGGAGTCGGGAGCCTGAGGTTGGGGAGGCATTCAGCAGTCTGTGAGCTCCTCGTTTAGACGTGAAATTTTTTTAATTTCGCTACTGTAGCACTTTCGTTTGTTTATGTCAAATATTGTTCAATCATATACTAACTAGAGTAAAAAGATTTGTCTCGCGATTTAGATGTAAACTGTGTAATTAGTTTTTATTTTCGTCTATATTTAATGCTTCATTCATGTGACGTAAGATTTGATGTGACAGAGAATCTTGAAAATTTTTTGGTTTTTGTGTGAACTAAACAAGGCCTAGGAAAGGCTCTCAGCAGCAGTGATCACGCGGGCCGTACCTGGGCCGCACGTGCCGCCGAGCCCGGGGCAGAGGGGGCAATGGACGGTGGCTTTTTGGGCGCAAGTGGGGGGACCTCGATGGCCACCCAGTAGGCCGGGCCCGCTTTACAGCTGGTCTCGTTCCTCGCGGGGGGGACACTCTGTCCACTCACGTGGGACAGCCCCCTCACACCTCAGTGGGTGTGCGTCGCGCCAATTATTTCCAGCATTATTGCGCCCAAACGGCGCCCTTGGCCCCACCCGCAGCCGCTGATGCATGCATGCATGGATACAAATACAGCGGCGGGAAGATGCTAGTCCTACTTCTATTACGTTACGTGTGACGGGACGGGAACGCGCAGCCCCTGACACGTCATACCTGAACCGTTCCGCAAGAAAACTAGTACACATGGACGGAGGTGTGCTGCTGCTTACAATATTGAGCTGGGGTTTTCTAGTGCTTCCATTGCATATGATAGGACGTATTCGGGGCTTATTGCATTGTTCATTCGACTCAAATCACGGGATTAGTGTTCACAATAATAATAATAATGCAGGTGAAATCGGCCAGCACTCGAGGACAACACACGTTCGGGGGATCGCGTGGACCAGACGGTGACGGGTTCTCTAGGCCCCGGTGTCGTCTATCCACTACATCTCGGCTGCTTCCTGAGGATGGGGTTTGGATAAGTGGCAGCCGGCCGGGTTTAGCCAATGGATAAACAAACAAACAAACACAGTACGTACGCATCAGTAGTCATGCGCTGCGAGCCACGGGAAGGACAGGAAGGACGTTTTTACCTGCACAATCTCGTCCTTGCTCGTGGTAACTTCTGTTGAGTTGAGCGTGGATTGAACGGAGCACGTTTCCAAGATGCACCCTGTGCTTCAACGTATTTGCGCAAGCCACATGCACAAATAAACGAAGACGACAACAAACGGGCAGTCAGTTAACTTGGGTACAATTATAAAATGTACTACAACTACGTAAGTGAAAAATTTGCAGGTTCTTGTTGAGCAAAAGCGGCTGTGAAAGTAACGGCTGCAGCAGAATTCAACGCTGTACCAATAGAAAACGGTGATGATTTTCTTTGGGGCAACATTTTCTTGCAAAGGAAAAAGGCAAGCAAAGCCCTTTTGCAACGTCACTGGCACCGCCCAAACGTCGCCCTGCAAGAAGAGATTGAAAATTGGGGAGTGGAATCCAAAATGCTGCGCAGTTCGGCACCAGTCGCCGACGACCTTTTGCATACCAATCGGCTTCATTGCCGCCATTCTTTTCGCTGTTTCCAGTGTGGATAGTGTGCAGCTACATGGGTGTATATATATAATCCCTTATTACTCACAAAAAAGATTAATGAAAATAGCATTTCCCGAGAAATCAAATAAACCCAAGTTTAATTAGGATGCCAAAAAATAAGAAGTTAAAAGCACAACCAAAAGGTAGAATGACCATTTCAGAGTCGTGGTTCAGATTTTTGATTCATCAAAAGAAATGGCTAAGAATTGTAAGGATCAACACTGATGTCTAAAATGAACAGACCAGAGCAGGTGTGCTTGCCCTACATGTATGGTATATAACTACAGTACATCGAGCACATTAATTTAGGCATAATTAGGGATAAAGAGGCTGGCCCCTAACATGCAAAATTACTTTGGCACCCTTGTTCCAAGGTCAGTCAAACAGTCAACGGACACAAACTGGGGAAATAAATCTAGGATACAGATACATACGTCAGACGATACTGGACCAGGGGCTTTGATTCCTTCCTTGTTCAGAGAGGAAATACTGGACCAGAATATAATAAAAGATTCCCTTTTGCGATGAAGTAGGTAGCCAAATGATTAGAGCAAGAACAGCAGAATTGACGGGAGAGAAGAACAGCAGACGAAATAAAACAGTACTCAGAGTTTATTCTTAATGACAAATACTACACTTCTATATTAACACGAATCTATCACTACAGAGCATTCTAGGGATGATAACTTTGGTAAGTTAATCACCACCTATAAGAAAAATGCATAATTGGGACCACATCTCTGGAGAAAATCACAAGACATACACGTTCGGTGAAACGAAGCATTCACGGGAATTCTCAGAGCACACATAGCAAAATCGTGCACTTTGTCCAAAATGGAAGCTAATGGACTTGAACCGCATTCACACCTCCGCCTGCTAAATTAGCAGCCCATAGCCCCCACACAGTGATACTATCCATCGTCTGTGAACTTTCAACAGATGAGACCAGGACATTCCATCCTTCTTGATTTACAATTTTCTCTAACAACACCAACAAAACTAAAATTCTTGTAACTTAACTTCTTTGTCCCCAATATGTTAATTAGAAAAATATGGTAAATAATTTTATGTGTGTTCACCCATTAGTAATATAAATCAAATAAATTTTATGTGACATATACCTTAGTCGTCAGGGAGAAGAAAGGGGCACCTATTAGTCGGCAGCAAGACCTTGCATGGATAGGTACATACACACGGGCAGCATGGCATTGCATGGATAGGTACGTACACACGGCCACGCCGTCAAAGGTTGTATGGAGGCTGTGACCTTGCTGTTTGAGGGACGATCGAGCTGTGGAGGCTGTTGTTATCAGAGATGGCTTATAAACCACGAGAGATCTAGAGTTAGGAGCTAGGAGGCAAAAGCTTTGGCGCTGGGTCCTTGTCGAGCGACGGAGCAGATCCCGACCACACCAACTGGGCAGGCATCTCCAGCCGTCCATCTCCAGACCAGACCTGATGGCACATCATCATATATTCCTTTCAGTTTGCCAGTGCTAGGCAACCCATATCATCAAATATCTTCACTCGTGGAGAATGCCTTTGTGCATGCTTGATGATGTATACTATGCAAAAGTCTCCGGCCTCCACCAAAAAGCTTGTTGCCCTCTCACTCAATTGGACTGCTAGATCACAAGCGCTCACAATAACATCAGAGTATTGCTTTAGCCTTCACTGTTTCTTTAGGGCTGTACTAAGTGGCTTCAAATCAAAACACTCAAAGTTTCACAGATGGGCCATGGTATTTTTCTAGGTTATTGCAGCTGATAGGAAACATGGGAATATGGGTGAAATTTAATCAACTAATCGGCAAACTTTTGGCACAGTAAGTACATACAGACTATTAACCACCTAGAGATATGGGTTACTAACAGTATATAGTGTCCTAAAATATACCGCAACCCAAGCTTGTCAAACTTCCAAGAAAATCAAGTTTAAAAAATATCTACACTGTTAAGTTGAAATTAATAACCAAGTACATACCCAAGGCGATGTTGCTATAACTGACTTCACAAGTGTCCAATTGCCAAAGAACTCATGCACAGTAGCACTTGTGCATACTATATGTGCGGTTACCAACTATGTGCTCCTACAACAGCAATAAAAATAAGAACCATGTTAATATGTAAGAATTCATTAAATTTTTTTCCTCGTGTTATAAAGCCATAGAACTGAACAATTAGCAAAGCTCCGATAACAATCAAAATCCAAACACCAAAAGAATAGCACATGTTAAGATCCAGATAAGTTCGGAAAGAATCCACCTAAGCTCCCTAATCCCGTTGGAATAATCCCCATCATCCGTTCCGTTTCTGCCACTCTCCAGACAAGGACAGCCCAACGCCACCCTGTAACTACTGTTCACTCTGATAGGGGCAGTCCGGTCATTTGTACCTACTATTGGCGGGGGTGGGTGTCTCCCGGTGCATGGTATTTTTTATATGAGCGTGCTTTGGACCAAAAGGACCTGGCTGGTGCATTATAGCAAACACTAGTATATATTGCTGTTTCTGTACCCTACCCGCTCTCTCTCTCTCTCCTCTACCCCTTTTCCTCTAACCTTTAGCTTTCCTTCCTTCCTCCCTCTCCTCTCCTCTCCTCTTCCCCTCCTCTAACAAGAACTAGTTCCAGCCATTCAGATCCTAAGTTGCTGACCTTGCTGCTGCTTGTTGGAGGTAGATTTGTTGGATCTAAGTTGAAAGTACCATGAGTCCACCGAGTGTGATGGGGCAGTTTGGGGACACAACCTACACCAAGGTTTTTGTTGGTGGACTCGCGTGGGAAACCCAGAAGGAGACCATGAGGAAGTACTTCGAGCAGTTTGGGGAGATCCTGGAGGCTGTTGTCATCACTGACAAGAACACTGGCAGATCCAAGGGCTACGGATTTGTATGATTCTACACAATTCATCTCCTTTATATGCATTTAATTTCAGTAGACTTTATAAACATTTCGCCCCCCTGTTCATGTGTCACTTTTCTTTCTTTTCTGATGCAACATGTAGTGTTTGCTTAATTTCAGTTAATCATGCACCACGAATTCACATTGTAGGTTACCTTCCGGGACCCGGATGCGGCGATGAGAGCTTGCGTTGATCCCGCACCGGTGATTGACGGGAGGAGGGCTAACTGTAATCTTGCTTCCCTTGGGGTTCAAAGATCTAGGCCTCCTACTCCCCAGCATGGTTAGATATTTATCACAATTTCAGAGCAGTACGTACAAGGCAGTATAGAAGAAACAATTAGCTTGCTTGCTTAATTGAAAGCTTTTTATGAGAAGTTATCTTGAGTTGAATAGAGCATATCACCTATAAGCTTTTGAAAAAGAACAATCATAATAGTTATTATAGATGCACTACCTCTTCGAAATTGCTAGAAATTTTATATGCACTTTCACGCATGACCACAAACTAACAACCATGATTTTATGCACTAAAGGTTCCTTCATGCCATTAGAATCAGCAAAGAGCTTAAAGAGATGGCAATAGATTTGCCTAATTTCAATGAATGGCCAGCCTTAAGTGCGCAATGAGGGTATTGTGTAGGCATTCAGTAGAGAACAAAATGCTTAAATGTCTAGCTTTAACATGGTGCTACTTTAGTGTCCTAAAAACAGTGGTTTCTCTAAAACAGTTCATGTTAATTGGAATTGCTTTCAGTTAGAACAATAAATATATATTGACTTAGAAGGATATGCTGTTGGCCTTACTTGCGGGAAAAGGTAGAACTGAAGGAACATCAATAGTACAAAGATGTTAGTTATCCTCGAGCTAGGTGCCTTGTTTCAGATAATGTAGTATACTATTCCTAGGAGTGGATTATAAAACCTTCCAATGAAAACATAATCATATATTAATAAGGGGTAGCAACCAGAATCTTTTACTTCTATTATGTCGCCTTGCTTGCAACTGATAGACTGAAGACAGAAAGATGCAACTGCCTGTTTTTTAATTAGTGCCTTCTCATGATAATATTAGCAAGCAATGTGGGTAAATTTGCTTATGTTTCGCTGATGATGTTGCTACAGGAGGGGCTAGGAACTTTAGAGTGATGAAATCTTTCAGCCAGCAGGCAGGAATCCAAGGTGGACTGGGCGCAGCTTTTCCTTCTCATGCCACCTTCCCTCATTATGCCATCCCACAAGGCCTCCCCTACCATGTCTATGGGTACCCCTCTCTCTCTCTCTCTCTCTCTCTCTCTCTCTCCACACACACACATGTGGTCAGGATCGGGGCCCTGTGAAACTTGAAAGTCATGAGGGGGTGGGGCCGTGGGGGTATCACATGCATGACATGTGCATTGTGACATGCCACCTTGGTCAATGGTGAATGGGCATGAGGCTTTTATCTTGCACGCGCCTTACTCTCTCTTACAGACATATCCTCAGTCCCTCACACACGCATAAAGTAGCATGCGTGCTAGTGGCACATGATGGCAGCACTGTCATATGCTCACTCCCGTGAACAAGTAGCTCGCTCTCTCCAGCACATTAGAATGGAACAAATTTTCATAATTAATTTGTAAGGAAAAAACTAATATCCGATCCCCTTCTATCCTTCACTCTGCAGGTACTCTCCATATACCCCAGACTACGGTTATCCAACAGTAAGTACCTAATTATATTGCTAATAAGCTCTATTTACTTCACCAATGGTTGCTTTTATTTATTTACCATGAATTAATAGTGCAGTACCATGCATGCCACTGAGTGCATCAAAAGTATCTTTGCATTATGTATCATCAAAATTATGATATGATAAACAATGCATGGAAAATTGCAGTGTAACTTTTATGGCTAAAATATATGATTATGTAACACAATGTTCCACAGAAGAAAAATAAGTGCATATGGCACACAATAAGAAAATAATGTATGAATTACCCGGCTTTTTTTCCCTGATGAAGCCAGAATTACCGATCATTTTAGCTTCAGCAACTTTTCAGACCAAAACTTGAGGGTTGGCATTCAGATCTTGTGTGCTTAATGTACGATTCCTTTATGCTGGAAACAAGTTTTAAAAAGACTGACAGTTAGCATTCACCTTTTCTTAAAAGGTAACTGCAGTAGTATGTATAGCCCATCAAAGAAAAACATCAAATGATGAAATATTCAGCCAAAAGCCGTTTTGCTTGAACATGATAAAAAAAAGTTTTGGTCACTTTTTATCATCAAGAAATATAACATGAAGATGCAAAGAATACAATGTTACCATCTGAAAAATCTAAAGCAAGATGAACTGCCACATGACTTCATATAAAAACTAAAGGAACATACATTAGAGCACTGCTAAAGAGCTGCTCCTAAAAAGATTCACCTTCTGCCTACCTTTCCTGCATAATGACAATAATATGAGCTAAATCATCTAAACTATCCTTTCAAAACCATTTCCTTTCTTCAAGTTTGAGAGGAAAGAGGTAACTATCATTTAGAGTGGAATATCTGCTCGTGGATAGCCAATTGCTTTCCAGTGTTCCTCGAAACAATTATTCTAGATGATCAAGGGCCCAGAGTCTCTACTATTGCCATGTCCACTACAAAAACATGTACTCTCTATATTGAGCAATGACATAAGGAATACATAGTGGTTTCTGGTCCTAGCAACTTTTATCTTTCCCAGCCACACATGGCACGGGGCCTTAGTCTGTGAATCTCTAGTCAGTAGACACACTGTCAACCAAATAAGCTATAAAAACCAAAGGCAGACCCCAACCTGGACTGCTGGAGTACTGTAACAAAGCATATCTTTTAAAGTTGATCAAGGGGAGAGACATCCTTTTGATTTTAGTCTTAAGAAGGGCACCCCACCAAACCCGGGGAAACAGGCAGGAACCTCAAGCGCGCACACTTCTTTGGCAGCCGTGGAACCATCTGCGCTGTGTCAACCAGGGAGGTGGGCACATAACCATGCAGCACCAGGGATGGAACCCTGGTGAGGACACTGAGGAGCTCCGCACCTCATGTGCTCAACCACTGTCCTATCAGCGTCTGAACCATACCAAGTACTAGATAATACTAAGCTTTCTAATATATCAGATACTTACAAATGGAAAGAGTGGTAGATAACAGATTTTTTTTATCATGAGCATAATATAAAATATATAAATACTTAAATTGGATTCTCTTGTCTGTTAAATAGAACTTCTACAGTATATATGGAGGAGCTCAGTACCCATTTTATGGAGGAGCAGCAGCTGGCATGGTGACAGGAACAAGTCCCTTTTATCCATATTTCCAGTTTGGGCAATCAGGAAACACTACTACCAACTATACAAGTGGACAAGGCTACAACTTGCAATATCCACAAATGTTCCAGTTCTCGACTGTATCTTCTACAGCTGCAGCTGTCACCGGCTTTGCTCAGCAGTATGGAGGACCATTGTCACTAGCAGCAAGCCCTCAAGCCCAAGCAGGTATTTCTAGCTTCATTCTTCTTTATACCTAATTAGAAACATTATAAAAGGGATTCAAAAGTCATCGAATTGTGCATTTGTCATCCTAGCTTAATGTAGCACTTGATGCAAATTCTAAACTCATATATTGTTCTAATAACCTACCAGCATTCATCTTTCAATCTGTCAAGTTACAATGCAAGAATGTAAACTATTGTGCATGCATTGAAAACAGTAGAAAGTGTGATAAAAAAAAATATGCCTGCATTGGTTTGATAAGAAACTCAGTTCCCATGTTCTCAGAATTATTTGAACAATTTCTTTCTGCTAAGTTGTGATACTAATATCTTGACAGTCTGTATCCCCATTAAACAGGCATGACTATGGCACTCGCAGCTCCAACCCTGCCAACTCCAACACAGGCTGCTCATCCTTACCGGTTGATTCCCTCGCACTTCGCAGTGTCCGCTGCTCCAGAGCAACCCTTGGCCTAACCATGGTCTAAAACTGTCTCGTTTCCAATGCGTCGAGTCCATGCATCCATCTCTAACACCAAAAGGCACTATTGTAGATCATGTTTATCAGCCAAAGTGCTCACCTCCATATCCCACATGGTCATGTGGTGACTGGATATTAGCTTTAGCCCCAGGATGGGCACAAAGCTTCATGCCCCAAGGATGGGGTGTTCTAACAGACAAGTACAAACCCCAACCATTCTAACAATAGTCCAAGGAAGGACTTTTATCAGGGAGAGTTAATTTCAGACGTACCAAGACAAGGCTGTAGCTAAAAGAAACTAACAGTCAAGCATGACCCAGGGAGGGTTCATGCTGATACTTGTCAAATTGGACAACAATGACAGCTAAATAACTGATTTAACTAGCATGCCACTCCCACATTTCATCAGTAGAATCTCAACTGTACCTAGCTTAGGCATGGCATTTCTTGTTGAAGCATGAACCATTTAGCAAAACCTACCCTTCTATAGTCCTGCTGTTACCTAGACCAAATGCATTTGATATATGACCAGCGACTACTTGTGTAACAAACTCATCTTTTCTTTGCAAATGATTAGATGCACCAACTAACATTTTATTTGATCTTTCAGTTGATAGCTTGCATCTAGGTGGTCAAGGCTCTAAGGAGAGCCTGTGCCCCTAATCAGACACAGGTTCAGAGTAGTGCTAATGTTTGTTTTTAGCACTTGGCACTACCTCCTGTCACTCCAAACACAGTATTGGGGACTCCAAAGAAGGCTTTGGAGTAACCAAGCAATGCTGTGTAACTCATTAACACAATGGACCCATAGATAAATTTTTATTGTCTTGGGTCACCCCACTCATGTAGATGTCATTACTTCTCAGTGTCACTACCATGGTTAGGTCCAGGCCCCACCTCCCCAACCCCTTTTCCTCCCCCCCCCCCCTCTCTCTCTCTCTCTCTCTCTCTCTCTCTCTCTCTCTGCACAGCCAGAGACCTTAGTTCTCTTTAATCTACCAGGCATGGTGGTTGTAATAATGAAGTAGCACTATGCTACTCGTAGGACATGAAGAACTATTTGTTATTCCACCCTTCATATGTACTTAATATCCTGTCCATTTCAGTTCAGTAGTTGGTACTTATTTCCAACCATTGTTGTGCACCATATAATGTTGTGTAATATATGTCCTCTGTGCTGCACATTTCTTAGTCATATGGCCTTGTTCCAGTTGAATGTATTATTACATCTGTGAAAGTATGCATTTGAAAGCATTTACTTCATATAATAGGATAACACTATGAAGGCTTAGAATCTTAAGGTAACACCCTTGCCTAATAGCATTTTAGTTGAATAAATTCCAATGGTTGCGGAAGCTAGCATTTTCATAATACATACTACTGAACAAAACAAAACACTATTGTTGCCTTATAGTAATGTCTAGAGATTCTAGTATTAGGCTGCTAGTAGTACAAGCAACATCCTCTAGAGTTTTAGGTGTTCTACAATAAGCCATGCCTCTAGGTCGTCATGTTCATACTGCTATGATCATTAAATATGCATGTTTAACTGAAAAAAAAATACAAACAAACAGTTTACCTGGTCTCTGCAGTTCTATATGCAGAATTGAAGATGAAGATAATGAACAGTTTACGATAACTACATTCCAAGCAAACATGCCATGACATTTTAGAATGATGTCCTTGCCAAATATTGAAATAGGACATCATCAGTGTGAAACTACAGAAGAATTTTATCCCTTTTTGTTTTTGGAAGGGACAGTGAACAATAGATTCAGTTTACAATTAAGAAAAATGTATAAAAACAATATAGCATTTGACCTAATAATCCTGCAAAGGCATTGTAATTTCCCATAATAAAAGATATCCTGGAAAAACTTACCCAGTGATCTTGCAGTTGAAAAAAAAAAACATTAGTATGGGAGCAATGACTAGCATGAAAACATTTCGTCCAATGTGCTACCTACTAACACGTATACGAAAATATCCAGTTAAAGAATATCAAAAAAAAAAGCTATCAAGCTTTCATGAACATGTACTCAGGAATTTAGACATTGGAACAAGCTGCTTCATAACAAGCAAACAGCTCAGAACAGTAGTTGCATTGGTACTCTGGTAGCTTACATATAGCACGACAGCCTAAACTTCAAACACTTGCACATCCATATCACATTTAAGAAAAAGAAGCATGTCTAGTGCAAATGGGTAGCCCATTAAGGGACAATAGTCCGCGACAAACTGGAAGTATGCAAAAGCTCATGCCACAAACACTAACATTAGTCATCTATGACACATCTTCATGGTAGAGATGAAGTCCAAGACCAAGACGTGCACAAGCACGACGAAAAGCCATAGCTTCTGCCTTCTGTACGGGATCACCATAGCTTGTATCATCAACAGAAGCAGTTCCAGTGGCCTCTCTATAGATCTGATAGAGAGAACAGAGAGAGCAGGCAACATTGTCAATACACTCTTTATGTTACACTCTCCAACAACTTGGGTTTGTTTACTGATGTTTCAATTATATACTATCGTTAAAAAAAATCATGTACAATAAGACTATATCTACTGAAATAAAGTAGCCAGCACCAAATGAATCCATTTCTTCAAATGAGGAGGCCTCGGTTTGCATCTTTCATTACCAAAAGAGCAGAATGCTCTTTGGCATAGACAAACAGGACAGGCATGGCCAGCTTGCAGAAGTACCATAATAATTAACAAGCAGCAACAAAGTCAATTTGTCCAGAAAACAAATATCTGCCAACAGAGAGGAAACTAAATGGATCCAAATAATAACATGCTATGCAATACAAAACTTGCAAAATTAAAACTTCAAAACTTATGATAAATAAACCCACAATTCATCATCAATTAAATTAAGCATCAACAGATGAGGATTGGTAGACACTGGCATACAGAAAAGAAAGTTTCACAATAACAAGCTGGGAACTGGCAAATCCAACTGATAAACAAAAATTTCAATAGTCACGGTTAACCAGAACATTGTCGAAAACAAATGAAAGCAGACTTATTATTTGCCAAAACCTAAATGTAAGCCATAAGACCATACAAATTTTAAGGCCTCAGAATAACCTTTAGTTATAGAGATCAATCATGTATGTAAAAAAGCATTTTTCCGGAAGAGAAGAGGTACCTCTGCATCAATCCCATGAAGAGTCACTCGATAGACAACAGATACTGATTTCCCATCAGATGAGTAAACAATGCTGCGGACCTCGCCAGACCACTCTGTAATGGATTACAAAATGGTAGAAGTAGAACAAGAAAAGTAACTCCCTAACAGTGACAGTTCAACCTTTCTGAACTTATGCCATCAAAAAAGAGCACAAACAAATATCCTAATGATGACGAGAAGTTTACCTGGAGCATGTATGTTAAGAATTTTGTTCACAATGTGCCTGCAAGAGGTATCTGAAGTGAGATCACAAGGATATTATATTTATATATATATATATATATTAAAGTAATAAAAACAAAATGGGATCAAATGATCCACATATTGCTGAATCCAGCATTCTTTCCTCTAAATAAAATGTTCATGGTGTAAAAACATAAAGTAGTTATTAAACATAAACCATAAAGAACGTTTGACTCTCATATTGCAAAGGAGGGCCTATTGTCAATAGCTAAAAATGCCAAAACTGTGAAATTTTCTTTAATAAATCTGATTAGAGATACGGTTTATTTTATGTTTGTCAAATGCTCAGTCCATGACAGCTCCCACAGAATTGTGCTGCAGGAGCAACCTCTTAAATTAGAAAGCCCATAACTCAAGTTTATATTCTATAGGAGTGCGACAACTTTCGTCCTAACTACCTCTTGCAGGCACATTGTGAACAAAATTCTCAACATACATGCTGCAGGTAAACTTCTCGTCATATCATTAGGATATTTGTTTGCCCTATTTTTTTATGGCATAAGTTCAGCGAGGTTGAACTGTCAGGGAGTTATTTTTCTTGTTCTACTTCTATCATTTTGCACTCCATTACAGAGTGGTCGGGTGAGGTCCGCAGCATTGTTTACTCATCTGATGGGAAATCAGTATCTGTTGTCTATCGAGTGACTCTTCATTGATCAATCAGAGGAGTATTTACTAATATCTCACTTCAGAGAACTGCAAAAAAAATTTAAGAACCTACCCATCGACTCTCTCTCTCCTTAAAATATTTTGATTATCGAAACCAAGAAACCTACTCATAAACCCACTCATGGACTTACTCAAACGTAACCTAACATTTACACATAAATCTGCAAGACATAATCTGGTTAAATGAGCACAAATGTCCGAACTGTTCCAATCGTTCGCAGCATTGCAAGATAGAAGTAAAGGTTGGTTCCTTGGGTGATCGCTACCGATCGTGTGAGTGACTTACCATGGGATGTACTTGATGGCGAAGCCATTATCCTCGACGCGGGTCTTCACGAGGGAGTCCGGAACCCTCTTCCCGAGCTCCTTGAGCACCTCGGCGAGCGGCCTGCCGATGCCCTCGGTGGGTGCGGCAACCTCGCCGCCGGCGAAGTCGTTGTCGTCCTCCGACGGAAGCTCCGGTTCCTGCGGCCGACGAGACGCGCGGGCCTTTGCGGCGAAGGGGCGCGCAAGGCGAGGGGTGGGCGCGAGGCGGAGGAGGCGGGCTAGGGCACCTGGAGCCATGGCGGGGAGCGGGCAGAGTCTCGGGGCCTTGGGGGAAAACGAAGGGGAGGGTTTTGGTTGGGTTTTGCAATTGGAGAGTCGCCGTCGCGTCCGTCCCAAGCACGATGACAATGGGCACTGTTAGGGATATTTTCCGGGGTGATCTCATCTCCTCGGATTCCCTTTACGGGAGATCTATCCTAACTACGACTTTCCCCACGATGGCCCACGGGATATCACCCAAGACTACGCACGTACCCGTGGAGACCGGTTCCACCTCCGTGATATCACCCACGACTCATCGTGGGCACGAGTTTACTTGGGGCGAGAGTTTCCT
>Ga0182004_10002574_pt1 | contig 14190 bp, 19 predicted proteins | sample Sormic07211540_1_FD_120479 | JGI IMG/M metagenome (GOLD analysis project Ga0182004, IMG submission 120479) | Endophyte microbial communities from Sorghum bicolor roots, Mead, Nebraska, USA - 072115-40_1 MetaG | ecosystem: Host-associated > Plants > Roots > Unclassified | place: USA: Nebraska...
ACATTCTGCGTGAGCATTTTCGGCTGATGTTTTTTCGGGCTAATGTTGTTTTGTTATGAGAGAAAAACATTATACCATGGTTGATAAGTTTAAGCGAATAAGGTCGATATCTTGTTCGTTTGGCTGATAAGCCATAAAAGAAAAACATTGTTGAATAACTGCTTGCCACAAGTGAACTCTAATGCTTTACTTTTAAAGAACTAGACACCTTATAGCTTATTTATTTTTGCGTGTATATAACGGAGGTATTTGTGGCGACTAACGAGGATATAACGAACGCGAACGCAAGTCACAGGTTGCCACACACGCACACAGGGGCACGTGCTCTCACGCGAGCCATAGAGTCGAGACCACAACATTCCAGCACAATAATAACAGTCACTCAGCTCGCAAAAAAAAAAAGTCACTCAAACTACGAACTCTATCTGGACCATTCCTTATCCTAATGATAAAAGGATGCTACGATAAGATTGTTCTACAACTGGAGGTTTAGTCATCGTCACTGAAATAATGGAATGAGCTCATTAGCGATGTCATGTCAGATTAGATTGCTGAAGAAGAAGATGAACGGCTCAAAGTCAGGTAGAAGACCACACTTCCATCCACAGGTAATAATAGGGCACCTGCAACAGTATAAGCTAGTATTAACTCTAAGCCGTTAACATCTTCAATAATGCTAACTTCTAGTATATACATCATAAAATAGATGATCTTAACACTCTCACATAATTTTTATATATGTGTATGAGTCTATCTCTTGATTAAGGTCCTGTTTGGTTCCCCTTGCTAAACTTTAGGTAGCTAAACTTTAGTCACTTTAGTAGCTAAAGTTCCAAACACATTGGCTAAAATGAGCTAAAATAGTGTAGTTCTATTAGTCACCTAAGAGTAGCTAAAATAATTTTAGCTAGCTAAAATTTAGCAAGAGGAACCAAACAGGACCTAAGGCTCACTTTTCGTCCCATCATATCAAATGTTTGGACATATGTCTAAAAATATTAAATATAGATTGAAAAATAATTAATTGTACAATTTATATGTATTTTATGAGATAAATTTTTAAGTCTAATTATTTTATAATTGGACACTAATTATTATGATTATAAATGTGCTATAGTAATAAATACTTTTCTTTTCACGAAGTCAGCGAGACAGGAGATTATCCAGTGCCAGTGCCAGAGCTAGAAACGGAGGATGGGCGGATCGCTCAGGCCAAAACAGCAGCGTTGTCTAGTCGAGGGGAAAAAAAAAAGAGGAAAAAGAAAAAGGGAAACGGTCTGGTTGGTTGGTTGGTGGCCCCGTGAACGTGAAGCAGCGAAGCGTCCCGGCAAAGGCACCGGTGGCCGCGTCCAGCGCCTATCGTTTCCGGGGCCCTCTAGCCTCCTCTCCTCTCCCCCGTCCGTTCTCCTGGCGGTGGGGTGGGGGTGTGGCCTCCTGGCTCTTCCTCCTCGTCCTCGCCCTCCTCTCGACCGCTAGCTCACCTCCCCGTCACCATATAAACCCTATCCCTCTCCGGTCCCCGCCTTGTCGTGACGCGCCCCGCGCCGCCGCCGGCGACAAGCTCGCAGGAGCAGCAGCAGCTGCCGCCCCCCCACCACCGATGGCGACCGCCGTGGCGTCGCAGCCGCGCCACCTCCCCCTCGGCGCCGGCGGAGAGCCCAGGTGCACGGCCAGGTTCGTCTACGCTCCCGCTTACGCTGTTGTTCGGCGCCACGATTCGGCGTTTGGCCGTTCGCTCGTGAGCGGAGAGGATGAATTGGGCGAATGTGTTGGTTGTAATCGTGGGGTTGATTCAATTGGTCGTGGAATTGCGCGCATGCATCGGCGTGGTGAGCTGGAGGTACTCTGTGAATGTAGCATTTCGGTGGTTCTCAAACACCAGAGCTTCCAGACGGGTAGCAGTAGTACCTTGAAACGGACTTGGGGGGCTTCTCAATTGTAGTTAGGGACTGCTGTCTCTGTCTTAAGTAGCTTGTCTTTGACATTGATTTATTGGGCTAGTCGATGGAAGTCCTGCGATTATCAATTGATGATACTAGAAGATAGCCCATGCATTGCTGCGGGAATCACGACTGAATTTTAGTGGATTTTATGGTATTGCTGATGTGAACAAATAAACATATGTTAGTGAATGATGCAGCTTGCGGACGTAGATAGCTTGCATGAATAGATAGGGCCATAATTGCATGCTCTAGTGAGTTGCTGATGTGGATGACTTGCATGTTGAGATGGAATTTTAGTGAGGTTTAGGATCATAAGATATAGTATAGCCGGATTTCAGTGCATTTTTTTTTCAGATTCGATGTATTGATGGTAAGAACGGTTTGTGTTTGCAGCACATCGAAGGTTCATACTCTGGAGAAAGTATATGGTTTCAGATTCCTATGTAGAAGCGTTGTTGATGTAAAGAGCCACAAATTCCACTCCCGCATTTCAAAGAGGAAGTGCGACTTGAGGAACTCACCGTCGGAGTGTGACAGGACCATCCACAGTGCTAGATGGTTGGAGTTTCGGAGACACAAGGGACTCTTCCAGAGAACTAGAAGGATGGTTCACATTATTCCATTGGCTTCTGACGATGATGGCAACCGTGTATCTGTTAATGGAGCTCCGCAAGTTGGTTCGACAAGCAACATTGATGAAATAAGGTTGAAACTGAATAAAGCATTGCAGAGTGAAGATATCAGCAATGGACTCGTCCAGTCAGTACATGATGCTGCGAGATCTATTGAGTTGGCTTTCATAGAGCACAGCAAATCGTCAAAGAGCTCATGGTTTCCAAAGACATGGCTGGGTGTTGAGAACAATGCTTGGATAAAATCACTGTCTTACCAGGTACAGTACTGAACACTTTGCAGAGTTACATTTGCCCCTATTCAGTATTCACATGAAGAAACATAACATTTGCAGTCACTGTTATCTCGTCATTCTGATTTTTTTTACTATATCAACACAATATTAAAGTCATGAAAAAGGTAAAGATGCTGCTACTTATAACCAGCTTAGAGCCAAGCACCATAACTGAACTTGTGAGCTTGTGAAAACATTCCAATTTTCTTAGTTCTTATATGATATCTTCCAAGGTTCAAAAAGGCGACGCCTTAGGCACGCCGAGGCGCGACTAGACGCTAGTCGGAGGGTGTCCACCTGGCCTATGGGGGTAGGCGGACCCCTAGGCTGTGGTGGCTCGTCGGCGGTGCCGGTGGGGGAGGTGGAGGGGGTACTGCGGCGCCCCGGTGTCCCCACGTGCAGATCCAGTGACCTGGGGACGAGGCACAGCAGAGAGAGCCGGCAGCAGAGGACGAGGCACAGCAGAGAGCGTCGGCGGCGGCGGCGGAGGTGGCAGGCGTGGCTGGGAAGAGGCGGGTTGTGGTGGAGGCGGCAGGGAGGAGGCCGACGGTGGTGGATCTGGCGGCGGGAGGAAGGAAGAGGCGAGAGGCTCGGGGCTGGAAGAGATGCGTCGAGCGGGTGCGAGACTCGGGAGGAAGAGAAAAGGAAGAAAACGAAACAGAGCATGGGAGAGGATAAGGCTTTGGTGGGGGCTGTGGAGGGAGAGTTGGGCCATTAAATGGGCCTTTTCTTCTTTCTCCCCCATTCTGATTTTCTATTTTTTTCTTTTCTTTTAAGTATATTTAAATATATATACATGTATTAGCTACCGCCTAGGTAAACGTCTTGAAACGCCTAGGCTCGCCTAGGCTCTAGGCTATGGGTCAGCGCGTAGAAACCGCCTAGCGCCTTCTTAAACTTTGATATCTTCAACACACTCACTGCTTTTGTGCTTGCCATAGTCCAAAATTCCTGTGAGATACATATTTTCCATCCACTGAAATCTTACAGAAAATGTTTGCAGGCTGCTGTAGACTCATTGTTGCAAGCAGTTATTGATGTTTCATCTCGTGGGAATGGCAGAGATAGAGATATTAATGTATTTGTTCAACGGAGGTCTACCTTCTAGCCCTTTCCTTTGCTGTCATATCGTACTGCGTAAATGTTGTTTTGGAGCAGACTCATTTGTTTCTAAGTATAGATATCCCTTGCATTGAAGTTTTCTGGGGGGCAACGTCCTATTTTAAAAGTTCCTTTACACCTAAATTAAATTGTTAAGATAAGATTTAAGTATGCCTTTTGATTTATTGGCTGATTGATCTCAGAAGAGGTTGAATCCTAATTGGAAATTTACTCAGTGAGAAACAAAGTTACTGCTGAGGTCTATAGTGCTAAGTTATTGTTGCATTTTTTGATCCGGAAGTAGTCAGCAATTTTCAGTTAGCAAACTGGCAAACTCACATGACTGAAGTATATTAATGAAAAGAGTGCAAAACAATATGTGACTAGGTGGAATACTATTAAATTATTAACATGAAGGTGTTGGTGCCTTAGTTCTATTCACTTTGGGTACATATAGTTAAGCAAAAGAGTTTTTAAATGTCTTGCATGGATTTAACATGCATACTTCTGCCAAAGCTGAAGCATCAGGAATAAGGTTGTTTTCATAATTCATTTATCCAAAATGAAGATGAATCTGTATCATATTATTGCTTTTACTTGTAGGCTTGTAGTATGTTCAAGTTACATTGGATTCATCCTCTCTGTTATGTTATGTTCCATTTGTTGGGTGTCTATTCAGTGATGTTTTACTTGATTGCAGTTTGTCCCGCCTGCTCACCCCCCTCGAGAGTGTTATCAAGAATGAATTGTCTAAGAGGGAACCTACATTGTATGAATGGTATTCGTCCAATCAAAATCCTTTGGTGGTGGGACAATTTGTAAACATTTTTGAAAAGGATCCAATGTTTAACTCTGCTACAGCAATGTAAGTTCTATTATATCTTTTGGACTGTAACATGCTCATAGCAGTAACTAGTACAAGACTCATGGATATTTTCTCTTGTTTGCTGTCAGATGTCGTGAAGGGGAGCCAATGAATACTAGTGAAAGTGATCTTTCTCTGCTTATGCTAGGATTGATCTGTCTTGCTGCAATCACAAAGCTTGGATCAGCAAAAGTTTCTTGTCAGCAATTTTCTTCAATGGTGCCTGATATTATTGGTCGATTCATGGATATGCTTCTTGAGTTTGCTCCTCTAAGTAAAGCATATAACTTGACGAAAGATATTGGCCTTCAGAGAGAATTTTTGTATAATTTTGGTCCTCGTGCTGCTGTTCCTAAACTTGGTAATGATCATGGGCTTGAGATATCATTTTGGATTGAATTGGTTCAGAAACAATTACTCCGGGCACTTGATCGTGAAAAGATATGGTCAAGACTGACAACAAGTGAAAGTATTGAGGTTGAAACTAAAAGTGATCTTTTCATCTAGTCATAGAAATCTCGTCCTTTGCTTCAAATTTAATAGTTATTTATTCCTCATTGCAGGTTCTGGAAAAGGATCTTGCAATATTTGGTTTTTTCATTGCTTTGGGTAGAAGCACACAAGGATATTTGTCTTCCAAGGGTCTGACTGATTTGGATGATTCACTGAATGGTATTGTAAGGTAAGATCTATGTGAATTTATATTTTTCCATTTTCTCACTGAAATGACATTTCAGTTAATAAGATGATATACCTTCTTTATTACCCAAATATGATTTACTGTACTGAATCATGGGCTTGCAATAACCCAGGTATCTTATCGGTGGGAGTGTACTATATTATCCACAGCTGTCCTCAATTAGTTCATATCAGCTGTATGTGGAGGTCAGTATGCAGGCGATATACTGAGCTTCTAATGCTACCCAGCATTCAAGTGTTCATGTGCCTTTCTTACGTTCAGGTAGTCTGTGAAGAGCTCGAGTGGCTTCCTTTTTACAATGATGATGTTCCAAGTGCAAAAACTGATACTGAAGGCAGAGAAGAAGTGTCTAAAGGAGAAGTCATATCAAGAGTCCTAAATGTGTGCTCTTACTGGATGACTAGTTTTATAAAGTACAGCTCATGGCTTGAGAACCCTTCAAATGTGAAGGCGGCAAAATTCCTTTCTAAGGGGTATGTAATTATTTGGTCACGACAATGCTTATCTTTCTCTTGTTTGCAGATAGGGATTTTTATTTTATTTTATTTTTTGAAAAAGCAGATATGGATTTATGAGTACTGATTAATTTTCTACTGCATGTTAATAATTGTAGACATGCCATGTTGAGTGACTGCATGAAGGAGCTTGACATATCAAGGTAAGCCTTAAGAAGGAGCTTGAATTGTTTGTTCTCTACCACTCAGTAGATTTATTTGTTTGCTAAACATGTTGCAGAAATAATATGTCAAAAGGCTGTGGCTTCCCAGGACCTGAAGAAGAATTGGATACTGGAACAGAGTTAGCTTCCTTTGACAAGGTATTTATTGCAAATGCCTTCAAGAATTGCCAATGTATTTTCACATTTTTGCACATCTGAAAAAATTATGTTCTATACGATCGATATAATTCTTAGTATGACCTCAAAGGTATTAATGGTAACTATAAAATGCTGTGTCTTTGTATGTTTCCTATGCCTCCACAGCAAATTAGAGAACTACTATTATAGCATTGACTCTATGTACCCAGCAAACCTCTAAGAGATGATCTCTTATCTACGAGATAACATTCTTACATACATCATATGCTCTCCTAGTTTGCTTCACCTAAGATTTTACTGATATAATAGATGGTCCAGGTGGCACTATCGTACATGCCCATAGATGTATTGAAAGATCTCACGAGTAAAAGGATGGATAATTGCATATATGGTGGACAGATATCATTTGCAATTAAATCCATTTTGGATATGCCGTCTGCTTATTTCAAGTTTATGATGATAGTTGCCTCTAAAATAGATGCTATCTTCAGTTGTTGAAGCATTGACGACATCGGTTTTAATCATTGCAGTCACTTGAAAGTGTTGAAGAAGCTTTGGTTAAGTTAGAAAATTTGCTTCAAGAATTACACGTTTCCAGTTCGAACTCTGGTAAGGAGGATCTACAGGCTGCATGCTCTGATCTTGAAATGATAAGAAGACTGAAGAAAGAAGCTGAGTTTCTTGAGGCATCCTTTCGAGCAAAAGCAGAATATCTGGAGGTGAGCCTTTTGGCTTTCTTTTATTTTCAGTATCTCTTACCCACACATGTTGCTTCTAATAAAGGATAGTCATGCATTATTACAATTACAAGTCTTTGATCTCATTGTATTGGGAAGAGTTAATTTTATGGATTTCCAGTGCACTCCACTTATCATGGTCAGTCCATCAGGATACTGCCAGGCGAGAACAGTTACTCCGATTACGGTAGCTCATGAATTGCATAAGTTTGCTTCTGTTGTTATCTTAGCCAAAATATGATTTAGTTGCATTGGTTAGTTATAGGATCACATCAGATGCATCTCTTTTCAATTAAGCAATGGGAACTCAATGTAATTCCCATCAGTGTCTGTAATCCTCCTGTTGGTTTCAGCTTATGCTTTTGTCTTCTGGTCAAAAGGCAGAAGGTGGAAACAAAAGGGCTAGATTTTGAAATTGGTTTTTGAGAAGCACCGTATTTGTATTAGAGGCCAAAAGCAAGTCTGAAGACACTTTTGACAAGTGAAAGGAATTTCAAATGCTAAGCAGCGGTCACCATCTGTCTATCCTTCTGGTGGTGTTTTACAGCATAATGATATCAGATTATTATGTGCTTAATGTACCAGTTGGAAACAGTACATGCCAAACTGCATACTTGGTTGCACTACAGTTGGAACTAGAATTAGTTTACAATCATGGTAAATGTGCTATTTTTTATGGTTTATTAGGCCGATGCACCTGCAGAGGAAGGACGTGTAAAGACAGGTAGCAGGACGAACGATACATCAGCACCACAAAAATCAGGAAGCAGGTGGAGTATTCTTCTAACTAATACTAATTAATTAACCAATTCAAACATGGTTGTGATAGCTTATGTGATTTCGGTGTAGTAAAATAGACCTGTTCAGTTATTTCCTATTTCTCTTGTAGGGTGGATAATAAACGCCGTCCATTTTGGGACTTCTTTGGTCGGTCTTTGGGAAAGAAAGTTGATCCAGCTCTTGCAGATCAGGATGTATGGATGCTGTACTGTATATTTGCAGTTTGTTTTGTGCATTAAAGAACACACCAGCATTTTGTGGTGAAGCGATTTCCATGATGCATCCTTGTTTAATGAACAGTCCTTGACCATGGCTCTAATTAATTACTGAAAATTAATTATGGTCTTCAGAAGAATACCATTTAATTTTATCCCTTAAGATTCTTATTGCAGCGTATTGCTAATCTTATGGTATTATCCCATTTTTATTGCTGATGAAGGGCACTGTTGACAATGTGGAGAAGAAAGATGGGGAGTCAAATGACATCCTCCGCTTTGAACAGTTAAGGCGTGAGCTGATTGAGTTAGAAAAGCGGGTGCAGAAGAGTGCAGATGAAGCTCAAAAGGAGGAGGTATGCTTGTTTAACAGGATCTTGAAATAGCAAATTACTGGTTCTTCAGTATTTGAGCAAACTCTTGGAACAGCAGCAGTGATTCTGTAAATGTTATGAGCTTAATTGCATCTTGTATTGTTAGTTCTGTTGTTTTCTGAGTTATGATTCTTAACCACAATCGTTGGTTTCATTGTGTACAATTTTTTTCTTTTTCAAAGAATTGTCTATTCAGTCAAGTCCTGTTTTCCAGGAGATGGTTGTCACAGACGAAATAATTGCGCCATCACCTGGTTCATCAGTTCCTTCCGGCCAGGCTACCAAGAAAGAAAATGTCATAACTAAATCAGTGGAGAAGGTCAAAGAGACTACAACGGTATGACCATCTATACCTAAGATCCCATAGTAGTAAGAAACACATGCTAGCATATATTTATGAACTCTGCAAGGTTTTCTTCCTCTGTTGTGGCTGACGATAATGACACTTCAAGGCATGGTATTGTTGTGAAAGATTGTAGTAGGGGGTTGAGTAATCGAATTAAATTTATCCAAAAGCCTATTTGCCAAACCAAAGGCGCTCATCACAATATTGTTAGCTCCATACGTCTTATAATTTGGAATGGAGGGAGTACTAGTTATAAGAAAACTTCTTGTTTCTTATTCTTTTTTTTTTCTGCACAGACTGTGTTGCAGGGGACACAACTCTTAGCAATTGATACAGGAGCTGCTATGGGTTTGCTAAAAAGAGCTCTTATTGGGGATGAACTAACTCAGAAGGAAAAGCAGGCTCTTCAAAGAACCTTGACAGATTTGGCATCTGTTGTTCCTATAGGAATACTCATGCTTTTGCCAGTGAGTCTTTCTTGTACTTGTATTTCTACTTCTTAAACAAGTAGAGGCTTATTAGGTCCACTTTATCATTTCATTTAATTTGTGTGGAGTAATCTTTTTAACCTTTTACCTTATCTGCGTGGACTGTGGGCTACTAAGACTCATTTTGGTGTTTGAATTGCCATGTCAAAGTATTTTGTTGTGTCTAAGAGTGATGTCAATCATATACTCTGACCTTTGAATCTATCGACTGTAAGGTGTGTTTACTGCTGGAGCATTCTGACAATTGCCTTTCTGTCCCAGCTCACCGCCGTTGGTCATGCTGCTATTTTGGCTTTCATCCAAAGATATGTGCCATCGATGGTATGTAGTTTACGTTCACACACTACTCTCCCCCTGTTGCCATTTGTTATATAATTCCTATTTGTGTATTTGCAATCGTGTAGATCCCGTCCACATATGCTCCCGATAGGTTGGATCTCCTTAGACAGCTTGAGAAAGTGAAGGAAATGGAAGTTGCTGAAGGCAGCAGTGAAGATATATTGGAGGCCGTTGGTTCGAGAACTGAGCAAGTGAAATAAGCTGGCCATGTACAGATGGACGATTATACTGCTTAGCTTACGATCTTTCCTGTAAAGTGTAAGTAACAAATTCACCCCTGGTCTTCTGCATATGGCTGCAGCCTTTTCTTTCTTGTTGTATACATGTGTTGCACTCTGTTTAGCTCTAATGCAGAACAGCTCAACCATATACATCGTGCATATAAATTACCTTGACAACTGAACTGGTCCTTCCATAATTTTGTGCAGATATTTGTTCTTCTAATTATTTGGTTAATATATTCTCAATCATGTTTTTTTTTTGTAGTGTTTTGGAACACGACATGAGGGGTTTATTTTGTTTAAAGATTCTTTGAATGACACATACCGCTGGAAACAGAACTGCAAGGCCATACGAATAACCAATCATCGGGTCGATAAGGCGAAGAAAGATCCTTCCAAATGCTCCACGTCTGTAGGCTGTATCCATACTTCACAGTATACATGGGCGCATGGTGCCCTTCAACATAGTAGAGGGTGAATGTCCAAGCTCCTCTTGGGCAGTCTGTGTAGGGTAGTGGTTTTGGTAGAGGATTGTATATATAGTTAATATGTTGTGTTGATGATCATTTTTTTCTCATGCAGCCTCCACCTGGAGGGGGAGTAAAACCTTGTAACCTTGTTTTTTGGGAACCAAGGGAATGCTTCATTCCCTGTATCCAAATTGCCAAGTTCAGTGAACTAGTTAATGGCCAAGTTTTAGAGCCTTCATAAATCACACGCTTCAGTGGCGGCTTACGGGCGTTTTTTCTAATATGCGACCAATTGGAGCGCATCAGGAGCATGGGCAACGATGCACAGGACTCAAGTTTGTCTCTTTAATCTGTGTTGTGTTATTGCGATCGAATTGCCGTCGAGGCCTCTTTGACCGTCGAATGCTTGCACACAAGTGTTTGAAGATTTTTGTCTAGTTACCCTGTAACTACGGCGATGAAACTTGAGTTTAGCTTTGCAAAGTCAATCATTTCCTTCGGCAGTTATTTGCAAAGCTTGCTGTACTACTACGGTAACTACTCTTGCCTTTTAGAACATACCCTACCATACTACGTATAAGTACATACATGTACGTATTTTCAATCGATCAGTGGCTCAACGCTACTCCTGTCTATTTCTCAAAAAAAAAAAACGCTACTCCTGTCTATCTATCTATATAAAAAATACGTGTACAATTTGGTATGGCAGAAACGTGATTAAACAAGAGGTGAGAGTGTGAGACACGTTTGTTATAATAAAGTCAAGAATAAGAAGATACACAAAAGGCAGAAGAAATCTGATAAGTCAAGGACAGAGCAACATTTCCTTTGCTTTTGAAAGTGAATGGCCAGACAGAGCCCCATGACCGACCGCATCGTTCGTAAGGAAATTTAAAGATACATACAAGCACACATACTTTTGCAAAAGTACTCCGTGCCAGCTTATAAAGTTGTTATATGTATATGCATATACTCCCTCCATCCCAAATTAAATATTTCGTCACATCAAATCTTACGACACATGTATGAAATATTAAATATAGATGAAAACAAAAATTAATTACATAATTTGTCTGTAAATCACGAGACGAATCTTTGAAGCCTATAATTATTTCATAATTGGACAATGTTTATCAAATAAAAATAAAAATGTTATAGTGTCATAATCCAAAAAAATTAGATCTAAACAAAGCCAGTTTAGTTCACACAAAGTCTAAATTTTTTTAAATATTTTCAGTTATATCGTATTTTACGACACTTGACTGAAGTATTAAATATTGATAAAAAATTAATTATCTAGTTTATCTGTAATTTACAAGATGAATCTTTTGAACCTAGTTATTTTATAGTTAGATAATAATTATTATAAATATAAATAAAATGCTACAATATTTCTAAAAAGTTATCGGAACTAAACACAGCCTACTTGCGAGCCTGGCAAATCTGTCCCTATTTATCGCAAAGATTATGGAATTGCTTTAAGGAGAAGGAGAGGAGGTAGTATCTATTTTTGTTTTGGCACACAAACGGTAAATTTGGGTTTGGAAAAGACGAGTCGAGAAAAGCGACCTTTTCTATGCACCGCTGGATGGGGATCCGACGAGTAAGATAAGATGACCGATATCGCGCCATCAATTGCTAACCTGATCTTTGTTATTAGCCGCGTTCCCCACCTTTAATTTTTCATATTAATAAATAAAAAAATCGCTTGGCCGGTTGGCCCGCACAATCCCAAGCACCGCCTCCGTCCACCGTCGCCCCCCCCCCCCAACATCCATTTGCAAAGGCCGGAGACCAAAAAACCCCACCACCTTTAACCCCCGAACCCTAGCTTACTCGCCGCCACCGCCCACCGTCTCCTGATCCAATGGCGCGCATCCACCTCGTAGCCGTGGCAATGGCCATGCTCTTGGCCGTCGCGACGGCGCAGGCACCAGGCGCGTCGCCGACGCCGGCGCCCAGGGCGCAGCCTCCGGCGACCCCGCCGCCGGCGCCGGCACCAGCCCCGGCGTCTCCTCCTCCGGCCTCCGCCCCCGCGCCCTCTCCGACGCGGAAGCCGGCCCCGGCTCCGGCGCCCAAGGCCACGGCACCCGCCCCGGAGATCCCCGCCTCGCCGCCGGCGCCGAGCTCGATCGGGCAGACGCCAACGGAGGCCCCGACGTCCCCTCCGCCTCCCAGCGACGCGTCCAGCGTCTCCCCCGCCTTGTTCCTGGCCGCCGGCGCCGCTGTGGCGTTTTTCTTCTGAGGTCGGTGGGTGGGCCGGCCGGCCGGCGCCGATGGATCCGCATCCGCCTGTGTTGTGAGTGTGACACGATGGCTCTCGCTACTTGTATTTGTTGGCCGCGTCGTCGTTGCATTGCATTCGGGTTTATTACTAGCATAGCATAGCATACTACTGCTTTCCTAGCTGGGTTCGATCTGTGCGTGCGTGGTGAGTGAGAGAGATTGATGAGTCGAGAGACAGACAGTTGCTATGTGGGTTGGGATGCCATTGTATAATCCCTCGTTTTTTTTTACCGTATTCTTTGTTTCGTCTACATACAGATCTGCTCTGCTTGCTCGCTAGGAGTATTATTTATCTTATTTCTTATTATATATATATAAGTTATTATTATTATTGATAGCTTGTTTTCCATCAGATCTGTTGCTCCTGATCCGCACGCGTGTTCTCGTGCTGTCGTATTATCTTCTCCCTGATTATTTCTTCTGATTTTTCCCCTTCCTACAATCCTACTCGTGATCTGCTGATACGGTCATACGGATTCCTCGGCGTCATGTCGGTGGCGCCTTGTTCTCACTTGTTTTTTTTCTTTTTTCCGCTTTTGTACAGTTTTTTAAGAAAATAGCTTCACGACTGACTTTCTAGATAAAGCTGAGTTGTTTTTGGAGAAAGTGTTTGACAAAATAGCTTCATCAACTATGCATAGTTGAGAGAGAGAAATGAGGGAGAAGCTGAAATAAGCTATTTTTTTTTCAGCTTCATCCAACTCTCTTTCTCTTTGTGTGAGAAGGGGAAAAACAGCTTCACTTATGAAGCTGTTTTGGAAATAAGTGTTTGGCAAAAAAAAAACAGCTCATGAAGCTGTTGTGAGCTGTACCAAACAGTCCCATAGTTTGCTAAAACTCAATTAGCAAATTTATAGTTTTGTCAAGTCTTAAAACCAAATGCCAAGTAAAAAAAGAGGCTTTCTCCAACAGTTTGCTATTTGTTCTTGATAAAAGAACTTGGCATCCTAGTATTTTTGCTAAAATCATAAAATTGAGCCTCCAACAAGTTGGCAAAACTAGTTGACAAATTGGGATACACGTGATCGTGATGCTAAGTGATGGAGGACTTGGCATATTTGCCAAGTGAAGGATGAATTTTGCCAAGCTCACAAAATTGCTAAGTAGTTTTCACAAAATTGCCGAGTAGTTTTGTCAACTCGTTGGAGGTGGTTTTGGTAAAAATCGTATGATGTCAAAGTGTTGGAGTTGCTATTAGGCCGCAACTTAGTCCAATTTTTTTTAAGCTTCTCTGTCAATGCATGCATCGAACATTAAATATAAATAAAATAATAATTATAAATGTTTTAAGATTTTTCGTCACATCAATATCAAATATTAGTTATTAGTTATAGATAAAAAACTAATTGTACAGTTTATATCTTTAATTTTTTGAGTTTTAATCTATGATTAGCAGGAGCAGGAGTTGATAAGTTTTGTTCAGGCCCGGTCGGGGGTGAACAGTTTTTATATACGATAATATTTTTGTTTTTATTTAGTAATTATTATTTAATTATAGACTAATTAGGTTAAAAGGATTTGTTCTGTGTATTAGTTATTTTGCCACAGGTGGTTTGCTGGGCAGCACAACCACCGTGGTCTCCAGTCCTCCATGAGCCCGG
>Ga0182004_10002575_pt1 | contig 14190 bp, 14 predicted proteins | sample Sormic07211540_1_FD_120479 | JGI IMG/M metagenome (GOLD analysis project Ga0182004, IMG submission 120479) | Endophyte microbial communities from Sorghum bicolor roots, Mead, Nebraska, USA - 072115-40_1 MetaG | ecosystem: Host-associated > Plants > Roots > Unclassified | place: USA: Nebraska...
GAGAGAAACAAGTGCAGTAAGGAAACGAAGTGACATGCAACGCTCACATGGTAACCTTCTAACCCAGCACTAAGAGTAAGAACAAACAACCAGCCCTCCATTGATGTTGTCTTCTATTCCTCCAACCTGTCATCATCCATAATCCACTTCCTGCACTTCACCAACCCATCCACTGCACATCAACAAGAATTCATTGAGCATGTTTGAACAACCGAATCCACCACCTGTCAGACAAATGAAAACAATGAACTGACAGGGTCCCAAACCAGTCTCCTCATCCAGACGTGACCTCCATCCATCGCAGCTCTGCACGGCGCTCCAGTTCACGCGGTAGCAGGTATTCTGCTCAACCGGCAGCTCTAGTCTCCATGGAGGCGGGCGCCACGAGTTGTAGTGGAGCACGTGGTGCGGGTCCTCACCGTCGACGGACTTGAGCCCCAGCAGGTCCACCATAAATTGAGACACCATGGCTGGCCGCTCCCCAACCCTGAGCACCGCGATCGTGGGGTTTTGCTTCTTGTGCAGCGCACTGGGTGTCGAGGCACCCGTGACATGGGACCCCAGTGCGTCGCCACAGGCAGCTCCACGCCTCCACCACGTGGCCCCGCACGCCAAGCTCCTCCACGGTGAGCGCGATCGAGTGTGGGCATTTGGCCATGCCGCTCTCGCCGCTCGCCGGTGGCCATCGCGACGATGGTGGGGTTGAGGCCCTTGAGGCCTACAGACCAACAGAGAGCACCGGAGCAGGCGAAGTCGAGGAGGCGATCCTCGAGGCCGGTGGCGAAGCGGGATATCCTGTCCGTCCGCCGACGTGCCGGGGACAGAAGCCGCCATGGGATTGCGGTGCCCGCGCGCTCGCCTGAGCCGAGGAGAGGAGGCCACGATGACACGACATACCTAGCGTCAGGGACGTGGTGCTTCAACGATGTCATACCACACCCTAGCGACGACGACGATGGTGACGACGCGGGTGCGACGAGCACGCGCACTGCCGTGTGGGTGAGGGTCATGGTGAGGACCGCGGGGGAGAGGGATTGATCTTTCCTTCTTGGAGCGAGGCGCGGGGGAGACAGATCGATGATTGAGCCGTGATCTTCGTACAGGGGAGCGAGTGGCGATGGCGAGGGGATCAGCAGCACCGGACGAACGATTTCTATCCTTCTTCGTGCTGGGAGCGACGGGGGAGAACGAGGGGATCACAGCATGCGGCAGAGCGACGAACCGAGGAGATTGCAAGGATTGCGGAATTAAATTTCTGTTTCCTAATACCGGTCATGTTCGTACGGGGAGGAGTTGGCAGGACGAAGGTCGCACCAAAAGTTGTCCACTCTTTAGTCTTTTTAGTTGTACTAGGTAGCGTGCCCGTGCGTTGCTACGGGATAGCTAAATTTTTGTACTAAAAACTTATGGATCACACGATAAGATAATAGTATTGTGAAATTAAATACTGACATTAAAGTGATATTTAATGAAAAAGTAAAGTTCATAAAATTAACACAGTCACGGAGAACCGACGTCGCATGTTCACAAACTTAGACCTTTCTGTAAAGTGGTTAAGATAATATTTTATATTAGCAGATAGAAATGTCCGATATCTATTTCTTTCCACTTCATGAATACAATTATGCACGCACTTTTAAAATATTGTACCTATGGGCTCTTTTACCAAACTCTCCTGGGCTTTCAACAGGTTAATGTAAGTATCTATGATGTATATACATTGAGCCATTAAAAACAAAGGACATTGAAGTTGCCTTTGATTGAGTATTATGATTGGCATCTATTACCTCGTCACACAAAAATTCATATGGTTGAAAAAAAACATTTCATGTACTTTTCTCGACCCTGGAACATCATCGATAAGCACAAGCTGCTCCTTCCCAGGTGATGATGGAATTTTCGTGGTAGATTCAATTATGGCTCTATCACTTTCGATATAAACATAATCTGAAAAAGACAACATACTTATTTCTATGGTATGTATTAATTATTATTAAAAATAGGTAATAAATGAATAGTGTAATGGATGAAAAATACCTTCTGGCACGATGCGAGCTAACGATGATGTTTGGGGTTTGTCTAAACACTCTAATAATTCACAATGCAACAATTCTTTTTCTTTTGATGGATTTGCATCAGGAGAATCAGTTTGAGCCAGCTTGTGAACATCAACCTATGAGCCCGTTCATTTGTCTTATAAATCGTACTTTTTCTATCAATCAACAGTGTTTTTCTATCACATAAATTAGCGAACAATATTTTCAATCATGTCACATTAGCGTCGTACTTGGTGGTACCGTCCTTCTCATTGCACCATATAATTCATATTTAGCAGTGTCTTTCATCACACTCTCATATTCCTTATACTCTGCATGTCTCGTGTCACCGTGGTCGGCTATACCTGAGCATTGTGCGTTACTATAGAACAAAAACTATTAAGTGTTACTAATTAGTTGCTAATTTTTTGCAGTACACTGGACCTAGTTCAAAAGTAGGGACAACATCACAAGCAACTCACAACCTTTGTAAGTGATACTAATTAGTTCAAGTTTACAGCCTTTGTAAGTGATAATAATTACTTACAGTTCCCAACCTTTTAAGTGATATTATACATCATGGATACACCCCTGTTCTAAACAAGTTTGATGCTCTGTTCGGAAAGCTAAATTGCACAAATGGCTGCCCTGAAGTGCTTAGTATGTAGCTATCACCTTTCATGATGGGCGACCTGAACCAACAAATGTTGACCCATAAACTCCTTGAAGTATGTGCCACAGAGGTGGTAGCCCGATTATGATAAAAGTAACACTAATACAAAAGTCTTTTTTCTTTTGAATATGCAAGTGATTTACATATCATTTGAATTAAGAAGGAAGTAGAAGTTTATGTTACAAGCCGCCTTCGCTGGCCCGGCAGGAATACATAAAGCTAACACAAAAATCATAGGTCTTATAACTGAGTCCATGCATGGGACATGTTAGCAGCAACGTTCCCTAGAAAAATCACAGGTCTTATAACAGAATCTACTCTTCACACTCCCTGGAAAAAAGGTAAGTACATATATTTCAAAGACGATAGAAAACTCAAATCTGCCGCAAATACACTCACACAAATAGATCAGCAAACACTTACCTGCTAACGTCTGTGAATTCCTTGAACAATTTATATTGGTCATCTAGGGACCATCATCTGTGTTGAGAAGACTCAAGTTTGATACTCTTCGTTTGATCTAGTTGGGCCTATAACAGGGTAAATTTGCCGCAACAAAATAGCAGTTTTCTTACAGAACTAAATAGGGCTCAGATTGTATCATAAGATGGTCTGAATTCAATAGAAAAAATAATTTGATACTAATAAGTGAGCATTTGACCAGCATGCCTATGAAATCTCAAGGCATACCTTTATTTTTGAGAGGCGAAGAACACAAAAAAAATTAATACTTTTTGTTGAGCCATCAATGCCTACAATTTAGAAAGCTGGGTAATAAACACATTCAAATTTGTATCTCTAGCAAGTGTGACAGAATGTTCAAGAAATCACAAAGCTATGGCATAAGCTTGTGCCGATAGCTTTCAACAGAAAGCCAACCTTCAATTCATCAATATTTTTCCATAAAGTAGCAAAAGATATTACCTCTTGGTCTGCTCGTTGATAAACAAATTTTTTTCTAGAACAGTTCCATTCCATTTCTTGGTGAAATTGTAATGTCAGCACAAGTGCATAAGTCAATATCAGTTTCATCTAGCTCCAATTTGTTATACACAATTGGTACAGGTGGTTTTCCTCTGCATGCAAAACCTTCTTAAGCAGTTAACATGGATCATGAGAAACCTGGATGACCAGATTAGTTTGCATTACCTAAAACAAAAGCTAACTGTAATTAATATATCTACATCAAACTGAAATAGAGAAGCTTCCAGCCTAAAACAAATTTGAGTTTTACCTTAACAATGCATGGTGAAGTTACCTGGACACCATGATCGAACTAATTGCCTGGCCTATCTAAGGCCACATGAGGACAACATGTGTGTAGGGTGAGCTAAACAGCCAAACGGTAATTAATTTTGAAAATAATGCATTTTGTTGAGCTCTTCTTGCTATGCCTCTCCGTCCGCAAGCACCCCCTCGCCTCGCCTGATTTTTTTGTCAAGAAAAACTGGAACTAACTCAATCTGTTCAACGATTGCATTGGTAATTTGCATTGACAAAGATGAACGAAAGAATAAGGACGTATCTCTCGGGAACTTCTGCTATGCGCGGTTGGCGGTCCACGCCCTTGTGTGCATACGGGACATGAGAAAGATCAATTAGGTTCTCTGCCAAGATATCGTATCTGTGATGCCAAAAAGTATCTATACTCATAAGATTTGTTGTTTCTTTCTGAGAGGTTTGTTTACCCATAGCAGAGGTCCATGATGCTGTAAGCGGCGACGAAGGATGGATCGTCGATCTCCTTGATGTATGGCGGCCGCTTTCTCCACAACATGTCCATCTACTCGGGTAGAACGTACTACAAGATCTTGTTCTGCACCACGCATGGGTAGGATGCCACGGACGCCCTGGCCGAGTGCGGGTGCATGCAGGATAAACGTGCACGCGCCGGCACCGTCGAAGTAGCAGTCGTGGTACGTGCACCGAAGAGCGACGCGAGGCCTCACCGTTGCCGCGGTCGTACTATGCGACAACGCTATGCCCCAGCACCGTCTTGCCATGCAACGCGCCGAGGTCGAGGTTGCACACGGGGACAAACAGGTACCACTGGTCTAGCCAGTCGAACATGCCCTCCTCTAAATCCTCGGGCGCCGATGCGGATGGCACAACCTCGGCGGCGCAACGGTGGACGCCGACGACACCCGTAGCCAGACCCCGCGATGTGAGCGTCGTGGCGCCTGCAGCAACGTGCCGCTTATTAGTGGCGTCCTGGAGTTTAGTGATGGCACGGTAGCAGCAGCGGCAATTAGCCAAGGGCTCCCTGTGCGTGCAGATTGCATGCAGCTATCATGTAGTTATTAAGGATAGGATTCCAGTGATTGAGGCAATTGGTGATTGATTTTGTTTCCACTTTTGCAGACAGACGGCATATTATCGAGAAGCATTCCACAGGGTCCAGCGGAAGTGGTATTTGGAGGGAAACGGAGCGGGCGAGCAGCAGCCGGGTTCGCAGGATCGGCAGGCAGACGGACGAAGGATTTTGTTGCACCACTTTTTAGTTTTTTTATTAGTTGTAGGGTTGTAGGAGAGTTGTAGGAGATAGGAGATTAGGGCCGTTCCGCCTGCTAACATGTGGTCCGAGAGTGCGGCCCATACGGCCATATACTCACATCGTGAAGACAGAATCTGTGGGCCATGAGCCAGAGCGGCACGAGAGCGCTACCAAACGGGGCCGGCCACGTCACGTGGAATGCGTCATCGGTCCGACACTCCTGCTGCTTTAGACTTGCGGCCGTCTCTGTCATCGGCCACGCACGGCGGCGGAGCATAGGCGTAGCAGCAAAGCAAGCAGCGGAGAGACGCCGGAGAGGAGAGCGGCGAAGAAACATGGACAAGGAGCAGCTCGGCACGCTGCTCCGCGACCTCGACGCGCTCCAGCAGCGTCCCGACGACCTCGCCTCCACCATCCATCGGGTAACCCCTCCCACCACGCTGCACCATGGATCTCGGCAGTTTCTACAGCCATCTCCCCCTTCCTCCTGTGTGCCTTTCCGATTCCTGATCCCGGCTCATCTGATTGCTAGATGCGGGAGCGGTTACTGGCGATGATGAATCCGGCCGCCGGCGCCGCTTCTCGATCCAAGATCAAGGTACGATCTGAGGGCTGATTTCCGCGTTCAGGCGCTCTGCGCTGTGCAAATTGGGAGTGCTATGGTTTTGGACAGATTGTGGGTTTTACTCTGTTTGCGCGAAATTGGGGATGCAGGACATGAGCGCAGAAGTGGTGGACAACAACCCCTACAGCAGACTTATGGCGTTGCAACGGATGGGCGTGGTGGAGAATTATGAGCGCATCAGGGACTACTCTGTCGCCATCGTTGTAAGCATCCTTCTCACCTGGTTTAGCATCGCTAGTCTTCACGCTTAGTTACATCAGTATGGAATTTCGAAATTGGCATTTACTTCCATCCTTGAGTAGAGGAAGCCTCTCCATGGTACTAGTATGCACTGAAAATGTCATTTGGATTTTGGATATCACGAGGCTCAATGGTTTCTTGGGACCATGCTAAGTCGACTATCTTCATCTGTATTGAAATCAGTCTATGTATACCATGTACTATGTGCTTAATATGGAAAATATAGTTATATTTCCTGGTTATTTTTTTTTGAAAGGCTTATAGTACCTGTTTAGAACAACCAGCTATTGAGCTACTGTTATTTCTGCATGTTGATATATTTAAGACAACAATTCGAAGTTGGAAAACATAAGATAATTTGTAGCTTCATCACACCATACATGAAAATATAATTTAGCACATATAGATGAGGAGATTCAACTCAGAGCAAACCTCTGATTCGTTGTCATTATGTTTACAGGGCATAGGTGGTGTTGGTAGTGTTGCTGCTGAGATGCTCACTAGATGTGGAATCGGACGCCTGTTGCTGTATGACTATGACACAGTCGAGTTGGCCAACATGAATAGGTTGTTCTTTCGTCCAGAACAGGTAAGCTTCCAGGAATATGTTATCCGTTTGCCTTATCTCTTCTTATTTTATCGTTGTTTTTTGTACACCAAGACATTTTTTTCATGTTGTCGTACTTATGTTTACTGCTCTGCAAGACTACAAGAGCATAATTCAAATCAGATCGTGACTATATTCAGTCCATATACTTTGATAGGTTGGAATGACCAAAACAGATGCTGCTGTACAGACACTTTCTGGAATAAATCCTGATGTTGTGTTGGAGGTGAGCAACTATGCCAGTATCAATATTATCTGTTATCCTTTTTTCCTACATCAGTAAACCAAATCATTTCATTAGAGCATCATTAGCTTTTGGTAGAAGTGACAAATCTAGGGCGTGCAGTTTTTATTGAACAAACCATTCTTAATGTTGTCTACTTTTCATTACTTATTCATCTTCCACTATATATGTATAAGACAAGAAGTTTTTGTTGTCTTGTTCGCTCTTTACTATCTTTATTACGTGCTCCAACTTGGTACATTGTCTTATGACAGGCAAAATAGCATTCATGATTTCTAATCTTACGCCGTATTGGATGGAGCAGCAATACCATTGTATTCCTTGTACTTATAAGAAACTGATTCTAACATCTCTTTTCTACTGTAGAGCTACTCATTGAATATTACTACAGTCAAAGGTTTCGATACATTTTTAGCAAGTTTAAAAGCACAGAGCTCTCATGGGCGTAGCACTGGAGTTGATCTTGTCTTGAGTTGTGTCGATAACTATGAAGCTCGTATGGTTGTAAACCAGGTGATTTGTCCACGCACAAGTAAATTATTTGGTCCCTTCTTGTGCCTTAGTTATGTATTATGATGCAGTTAGTTAGTAGGAATTAGCTTATTTGTTCCTTTTACCTGCTTTCCAGGCATGCAATGAGCTTGGTCAGACGTGGATGGAGTCTGGTAAGTTGTAAATCGTATCAATTGGCAGCAAATCTTTCCAGAAACCACATTCCTATTAATGAATAATTAACAACATGCTTATTGCCTACTGTTCTTGTGTAATTCTTCCATTGTATCTTGTTGTATACCCTAATCACAACTCAAATGTGTCAAGCCAGCTTCACTTGTATAGTGTTTTCTCCTTGTTTTGTATCCTTCAGCCATGATACTTGGTCATCAGTTGAACCTTGTGCATTGCTAATTTTTCAAGGCACACAAGGGAAACTGATTTTCTGTCAGGATTCTATTTTACTATCTTACTGCTTAAATCTTTTGTAAGGATGTTCAACATAGTTACACAGGATTATGGATTCAAAGCAGATCTATGCTTCACATAATTCGTTTGGAAAACAGCATGTAATTGCAATCCACAGAAATATACAGACATGTTTAAGTTTTGAAGCTTACTGGATTACAGCCCATTCTTTATTAACTCAGTGTTAGTGATGGTAGAATTCTGAGATAGCTTCTGAATATGTACAGGTGTCTCAGAAGATGCTGTTTCTGGTCATATACAACTGCTGGTTCCTGGTGAAACTGCATGTTTTGCATGTGCTCCTCCATTGGTATGTTTTGCATGGTTCCTGGTTCTTGTTTAATGGTGTGCAGTGTGCTCTTGTGAATTTGATACTTTTGGATTGTGGATGTGTGTTTCATATTGTGATCTCTATTCTCTACCATTTCCAGTGCTGAAATTTCAATGGTTATTCTGGCTTGACAGAGATATCCCCTATGAACTTCCATAATATTTCATTTTCATTTCTGTATCACTTCTTGCTTACTTGTCTTTAATACCTTTAATTATAGGTTGTAGCATCTGGAGTGGATGAGCGTACACTTAAGAGAGAAGGTGTTTGTGCTGCCTCTTTGCCAACTACAATGGTGAGGCGTTGTTTTATCCTTTTACCATTTATTTTGTACTATTGTTTGCCATTGTCTCAATGCTTGAATCAGTGAAATGTTTCAATTATTTGTGTTGTGTAGTGCCAGGTAGCCTTATATGGACCAGTGCATCTTTTCATTAGTTTTGAGACATCATGAATTTTCCTTGTGCTTTGTTTTTCTCATTATATTAAGAAGAACAAAGGGAGTCTTAGAAGACTCATACACACCCAATAAGGCAGGTTTCCTTGCACTCTATAAAGCATGATCAACTTCAATGTACCATGGAAGCTATATTTGTATAGCTGCCTAGTTGTCTTTTATATGTGATATCTACAGTATTTTCTCAACATTGTTGGAAACAACTGCAATCCACTGGATCAAACATTTCATGATCGTGTACTACCACTCTGAGGATGCATTGGAGTCTTTACACTTAGAATTCTTCTTTACGTCTAATAAATATGTTTTTTGCAGGGTGTTGTTGCTGGTCTCCTGGTCCAGAATGCTCTGAAATATTTGTTGAACTTTGGACAAGTTTCCCCTTACTTGGTAATTACTTCATTTTAACTATGGCATTGATAATCCTGCAAACTTCACTGAGGGCTTGTTTTGTTTGGAGGTTTCCATTTCCCCACTAAATACCCCACCTCCCTCCCCCCTGATTAACCGAAGCTTAAGCCCACTTAGTTGCTGATTCATCCACAAAGTCTTCTCTTCTTTACATTCTTCTGACTACAAAACCTGTTTCCTTTAGTTTCTTGCTTAAAATGTGCTTCATATGATATTCTTCCTCTTATTTGAAATGTAATTCCTTTAGGACAGCGACAGTCTCCACTCCCCAATGTGATGCTTTAAATAGTGCAAACTATATATCATGAAAACATTTTCCATGATAAATAATCTCAACCATGCACCAAATTAGTCTTTCGATATATAGATGGGCCAAGTTAAAAAAATTTTTTACTGTATAGAATCCTAAAGTAACTGTTTCAAAAAAAAAAGAAAAGAAGAATACTAAGGTAACCTACATTTGGAATCGGAGGGAGTATATTTGTTAGGGTTAGTACTAATAATTTTGGGCTTGAAAGGTTAGACCACCATGTCTCATGTTAATCCAGTATATCCATCCCTACATTTTATATGAACGTTAGTTTTTTAAATTCTCTTTATCTATTCATTCACGATTTGCAGGGATATAACTCACTTAAGGATTATTTCCCTGCAATGGAAATGAGGCCAAATCCACAATGCTCGAATCCAGCATGTGTTACGAGACAGGTGTTTGTCTTTCCCACAAATTATTGCTATATCTAAATATGAAAACTGATGAAGGATTTCTAACATCATCATTTTCAGAAAGAATATATGGAATCCAAACCTGCTAGAGATGCAGCAGCAAAGGCTAAGATGGAAGCTGAAGCATCTGCAGCAAATGAATGTCCTGTCCATGTAGACAATGAGTGGAATATTAGGTACATCATTCGACATCAACTGAATTTTATTTTTCTCCAGAATAGTGATTTATTGATTTATTTGTGTCATAAACAAATGTGTCTGGTGTTGTGGGTATTTTCTGTGTTTTAATCTGTGCATATGACCCTATGTAAGGTTTTCAGGCCTGGTTTCCCTTGTAAACTAGGCCAATTCTATTCTTCTTAATTGAAAGGTAGAGCTCCTACTATTACATTAAAAAAAGGGTAACAATGTTCGTCCAATATATTATTATTTACTTAAAAGTACTACTAATATGAAACTGATGCGACCTAGTGTTTCATTAGCTACCATTTCAATTCAGTGGGTTATCCACATATAGCTAACTGAGCTAATAACATTGTGGTGGGCCAATGGAACACTGTACCCATGTTCAAAGTTGAGACCGGATAATTTCTTCAGCAACCTCATTAGCAAGATTGCATCATAGTTGAAAATATAGTTCAGATGTTTTGACTAAAAGTTTATGGCTAGCCTGAACTATTTTTTTTAGAGTATATATGATACTGAAACTAATTGGCTAGTACTTCCATTCTGGTGTCATTGTATTTCCAGTATTTTGTTTGTCTACTGTACATTAAATTGACATGCTTGATTCATAAATATCAATAAAGCAGTTTTGCATCATATATGAATTAGAACTGGTATTCTTATGCAGTGTTGTTGATGATGAAGAAACGGGGACATCGAACATTCGAAACACTCCAGGTAAATGAAATGACATTTTTAGATCAGAACAAAGTATATTTTCTCTATCAGCCGCTGACACCTTTTTACACTGAAATTCTACAGATATCCTACCAGAAGGTCTTGTCCGTGAGCTTCCAGATGCTGATTCATATGCAGAACCAGCTGCAGCAGGTAGTTCCAGTGCTATTGATGATGATCTCGAGGAGCTCCAGCGCCAACTTGATGCCCTAAACGCATCTTAGCCTTGATAAGTAAGCTAGTTCATCTGCGTCTCGGTTTCTCCCCAATCCCAACTTGGATGGGGATAGATGATTCACATACCGTTGTTTTTGTCTGTTCTAACGGAGTTGGTAAATTCACCGGATATAGCCTTTATTCATAGCACCATGGTAATCGAAAAAACAGAAAAAGGATAGCTATACTGCTTCGGGAGTTCTGGCTTACAATTTTGGTTGAGAACATGTACATTTCTGAGCCAGGCAACTCGTTGGTACTAATGTCTGAATTTTTGTCGATTGCTAAGAAATCAGAGGTCTCATAGCTTGTTGGTATTCAAAGGTTTGTCTGGAACCGTCATTTGCTTATTATTCAGAGGTTCAACTACTGCTTCCTGTTAACTCTGATGACAGTTTTTATTTGATTGCGAAGTGTTGAAGTTTAATCTCCTGCATCGTATGTCTTCTGAGTTGCAAATTGCAATGCTTCCTCTTGACAAGAGTTGAAACCGCTTTGGATGGCCTGAGTCGCTCTGACTGTGGGTTTGTGAATGTCGAGTGGTGCAACTATGCCCACGCCGATGAGCTTGTCTAGATAAAACTATTTTTCCAATATATGTCTTGACAGTGCAAATTTTTTTGGCAGATTGGGGCAAAGCTTAATTCAGATAGGTAAAACTCCTAGTGAACTGTAATGGAAACAAGGGATGGATTGGAGCGGAAAATAAACTAATTTTTTGTAAAGGATGCCAAAAGAGGAATGTAGGTATGGGCTAATGCCCCCCCACTTGACGGATGGGGTAAAGCAACTGGCTAAAAGGCAGAGCGCGATGCCTAACTGACGAACAGGGAAGGTGGTTTTGGGTTTGCCGACATGTGATGTGAGAAGCCGGCTGGTTGCTGGTTGGAGATGGAGAAGCCGCGCATGCATGCAGGTGGCCGCGTAAAAGTTGAATGCGAGCAACGTGGCTGCGCACAGGCGCAACACAGCAACGTGTGTGTGACGACAGTGTTTACTTCCCGAGAGAAAAAATTTTGCGGCACTATAGCACTTTTATTTATTTATGGAAATTATTATCCAATTATAGACTAATTAGGATCAAAAGATTCGTCTCGTAAATTTCGATCAAATTGTGCAATTAGTTTTTATTTTTATGTATATTTAATACTTCATGCATGCGTCTAAAGATTCGATGTGACGGGAAATCTTGAAAATTTTTGGGTTTTTGGGTGGAAGTAAACAAGGCCTATGATGCTGCCAACTAAGTCGTCCTAGTACGTCTGTAACTGGGTTTTGCAAAAAAGTCGTCAAGCTAGAAATGGATAAATGTTTTCAAAACAAATAGAAAGTGAAGGACGACCGAGTAACATGTTAACTAATCAACGGACGGCAGGAAGTATAATAAATAAATAAATAAATAACATGAATGATGAAACCAATTATATTATTTTATATATATGGACCTCGCGCCAGATGAGATGGATAAAGGAAAAATGGTTTCAGTTTAGGGCCCGTTTGCCCACACACAGGCGACAGCCGAGCGATGCAAGGAAATTGCGTTGGTGCATGCATCAGGGCCGGGGATGCTGTTGGATCGGTTCAGCGCCCATCCTGCACCGGCTTTCCGTTCCTTCCCCTGATTGGAGCACGTGCACAAAGAGCAACGCGATGGAGAGGCCAAAAGAGGCCACTTCACCGGACCACATATTTGCTTTCCTTACCGTACCAAAATTCAGTTGACGTCTTGTCTAAAAATGGACTCCTTCGGTGGCTTACTTATACAAACTTGGAAGATCCTTGGAGGGAAGGTCCTTCTGGATTTTAAATGGATGATTGTTGAACCACGTAACATGCAATTCAGCTCGGCATGCATCATACCAAAAGGTGTCGGCGCGCTCATCAGACATTTTCCGTGCCTAGGATTGATAACTAATTATTATTATTCTCTTCGTCCACGAAAGAATTAATTTATAAAGTTGTCCTAAGTTAAACTTTTTAAACTTTGACCAAATTTCTAGAAAAAAATGCTAAAATTTATGGTATCAAATTAGTATCATTAGATTTATCATAAAATATATTTTGATATGATGCGCATTTTATGTCATAGAACACGTATTTTAGATTTCACTAGTTATAGAAAATATAGTATAAACAGCTATAGTTTCAAATAGGTATACTGTAAAATACATTTCATGAGAATCTAATAACACTTATTTAACCGCTATCATAAATATTACTATTTTTTTTGTAAAGATTTCATCAAGATAAAGATGGTTTGAGTTAGTACTCTAGATACAAGTGCATTCTTTTGGGAATAGAGAAAATATATACATGAAAAAACTATAGGATCAATAGTACACAGTTCAAATATTTTTCTCTTATTTTTTAGAAAGTGTAACTCCAAAGTTCCCAAGAAAACCAGCATCCAAATTTCTAGGAAAAAAAATAAACCTGCTTTCGTAAAGCAACAATAATACATGCTGGAGTTTTGGCTCCTTCACATTGAAGAATTGTGTATTAGTAGTTTCTCCCAAGTCCCAACAAACTTCTAATGAGCATGTGGTTTATTGGATTTAACGCACTAGAACCAAATATATGTGTGGTTTCAGTGAATTTTGTTTAACCTTTCAGTGCAATAAACCTATTTGACTGGAATATGTGGCGGCACTTGATCCAACGCATTGCTCTTGACATTCATCCGAATTCCCCTTTCCCATGAAAATAACACCAACATATTGTTGGATATTTAGTCATTTTACACCATACATTATTCCATAAAAACGATAACCAATATAGAAACACAAGTATCATACAAGCGACAGCTTCATATTTGGTACTGCTACTACTTCCAGCAAGACATTTTATGCGAAGTAATACAACTACAATAACAAAATAAAGCGCATAGAGAGTATTAACATTATACCCTAGCGTGGCACTTCCGGTACCCGCGGAAAGTGAGCCACCAGACATGTTGATGTCGCTACCGCCTCCTGCGGTGTTATCGTTGGTGGCGTCATTCCCGGCAGCAGGGGTACTTCTGGTACCGACAACCATCACAACAACATTTGATGAAGGTGAAGCAGTCGCACAGCAGCAGTTGATGAAGGTGAAGCAGTCGCAGTCACGTTGGGACAACAGGAAGCAGTCGCACCGGAAGGTGCTCTCCAAAAACTTAATTTCCCGCCTACCCCGAGCAGAGTACGCTTGACGGGAGAAGTTCCGGAGGCCTGCTACCAGAGTCCTCTGTACTCGCAGAGGCTCTGGTCGGAGATGCAGCACAGCAGC
>Ga0182004_10002576_pt1 | contig 14188 bp, 11 predicted proteins | sample Sormic07211540_1_FD_120479 | JGI IMG/M metagenome (GOLD analysis project Ga0182004, IMG submission 120479) | Endophyte microbial communities from Sorghum bicolor roots, Mead, Nebraska, USA - 072115-40_1 MetaG | ecosystem: Host-associated > Plants > Roots > Unclassified | place: USA: Nebraska...
GGATGTGCGGCACCCGCTGAGGGTTTGGCTTTGGATTGCCAATTAGCTCGTGATCCATCAAGTGGGTGTATCGCCATAACGAGGACTAGCTTGCCGGGAAGCAAGTGAACCTCGGTAAAAATCCTGTGTCATCTCTTGCCGAGGATTCTCCTTGTGATTGTGACTGTGAGTAATTGATTGGATATATCTCTACTCTACAACGTTGGTATAACAATCACACTCCTCTCCATTACTTTCTTGCACATCTTACTTGTTGTATAGCTTGTGTAGCTTAGTCTTCTTACATAGGAGTGTAGTTATCTTTAGTTGTGCTTTGTTGTTGTGACTTAGTGTTTAGCCTTCTTGCTAGACTTGTTTAGGTGGCTTGCATAGCTTAGTTGTGAAATTGATCGTTGGTGACTTTCTACATCATTTTACTTTTTATATTTTTATATTTTTTCTTTTATTTTTCTAAGACATTGTTTCTAATTTTTGTCATCATATGTTAATGTATCTTTTTTTCCCAAGCATTGGTACCCCTAGAAATTCAATGAAGCTATTGTTGTTCTGCTCATTACAAGATACAACTTCTGCATATTGGTCGTTCCACTGCCACAAAATCAGGGCATGAAACGTTCATGGCAGAGCAGTAGGGAAACGCCCCCCAATGTGGATATCTTCCCTAGAGGTGGAAGGGAATCAAACTGTCCAATAAAATCCCCGGAGGGCTCTGTGCCCTGGGTTAATTACCCCTCTGCGGCCAAAGTAAGCCCAGAAGTTTGGTCTGGGATAGGAAATGGGATGTGATGGGATTAGCATTCATCATGGATGTATATAATTTTTTTCTTGAAACATACTGCATCCGTCTCAAACTATAAGACGTATAACTTTTTTGACCTAAGTTTGATCACTCATCTTATTTAAAAAAAAGTGCAAACATAGTCAAATTTAAGCTATTTTTGAATTACTTTTATTAATAAACCACGCCACAACAAAAAGAAGTGATATTTTGCACAAATTTTCAAATAAGATGACTGATTAATCTTAGTGTTTAAAAAAGTCAAATGTCTTATAGTTTGGGATTGATTGAGTAGTAAAGAAACACATGTAGTAATGAAGATTAAAATGGTGATTTGATATTACTTTTATGAAGTTTAAGATAAATTTGAAGAGTCTAAAACAAAAACAAAATAATAAGTCTATGACAAAAGTAGGTCAAGGATTACCCTCCGTGTTAAAGGATATCCAGGGATAAACACGGAAGAAGACTCAAGACTTCTGTCTCCACAAAAAACCGCAAAACCAGCAGGCTGGACAACTAGAAAAAGTATGCTATACCACTTTAAATTCTCAAAATCGTTCAAATTACCTACATATTTTGTTTCAAAGTATGCTTTTGTGTTTTTTATAGTTAAAAAAATTATAAGTACTTGGTAAGTTTTTTAAACCATAGAAAATGTCTAGTTTTTAAAATCAACAAGGACCAAAATTTCAATGCAATCAAATTTTCGGGTTATCACCACAAGATTATCAAAGCTCAAATATGGTATCAAAATCAAGACATCAACACGGAATCCGTAGACCCAAGATTCAAACTTAGTCTCTTTTTGCTTGGAGGCGGTAACTTTACCGCCTATCACATTGAATGTTTGGACACATGCATAAAGTATTAAATATAGACTATTTAAGAAACTAAAAACATAGCTAGAGAATAATTTGTAAGATGATTTTTTAAACCTAATTAGTCTATGATTCGAGACTAATTATTAAATGAAACGAAAATAGTACAGTACCTGTTAAACTTTAACACTCTCGACCAAACACTCTCTTAGGTCACCAAACCCTAAACCCTAAACCAGTTTGTCAAATGGGTTGTGACGTGCTGACGTAGGTGCTGGCTGATGAGTACGAGCATCCAAGAAACTAGATCATCGCAGGTTACTTTTTACACTCGAGGGTCGTTCTTTGCGATCGATAAGGCTAATGAGTACTCACTCTACTATTTCTTTTCATAGGGGTATTAATTTTTCCAAAGTCAATCTTTATAAACTTTCAAACAATTATTAATCAAACTATATACACATTCAGTATAAGGAAGTTGTATCGATGTTGTATCTAATAGATCTTGTAGTACAATTTGATTTTGAACTGGTCGACAATACTTATTTTGTTTTAAAATGAAGTTTTATTTTAGTACTACTTTGGCTGAGTTTATTTAAAAAAACTATGTTGACATCTACTATATAATATAAAATAAATGTATTATCAAGACATATTTTATAGTGGATTTATTAGTAAAACTAATTTGATGTAGATGTACGCTCATTTAAAACGTGCTCATTTTTCAAACTATATATCATTTGTGTTCCGCGAGCGGCCTATCGTATAAACGAATGTACGCTGGCACCGTGTTGAAAGTTGGAACGGGAAGGCCATGCGGCCATGCGCCGTGTCTACCAAAATATTGTATATTCACTATTCCTATAGCTAACTTATGTTGCACCCAGAAAAAGTTCATCTGGGTGAACCTAGAGTGATATTCTTAACATTGCAGAAATTGAACTGAATACTATGATATGGATCCTCTCTGCGGAATAAAGTATTATATTCCCAACATTACTGAAATTAAACAGAATATGGATATGGATTATGTAGTTTCTCATTATCTACAAGGAGAGGTTGAAGAACCAATGTCCATAGGCAGCTCATGAAAGCATAGCATAATAATGCCACCAAACCAAATGATCTAGGATCATTGTTGTTTCCTAGATAATACGGGTCATGGTTACAAATTATTGCTCTATAATGTTTCCTAGGACAGTTGCAAGAAACCCATGAGGGATTCACATGTCCAGGCAGCAATTAGCAGCTTATACAACAAGCACTACAGGTTCTGATGCAATACAGCAAGTATACAACGAATTAATAATGTTATGTGGTGCATGATTCACATAATTGGTGTGTACAATGCTCGGTTAACTGGCTCTAGTGATGTTATTATGAACCAAGATGCACTGGGTCTGGCTCAATTGAATCAATTTGTCGTCCTCCAATGGCTGAAAGAAACACAAGAGTAATTAGATAAATCCCTGTGAAAATGGCTGGGCAGAAGGCATAGCGCTTTTACCTGCTGCTTTTGGAACTGGGGGAGTTGAACCCGTTTCAAGCCATCTGCTAGCCGCTTGCAGGGAAGAGATGGTTCAGCTGCAGCGAACTCATTCAGAACCTGGCAAAATTTTGGCAATACATTGGAAAAACGGAAGACCAAGGAATAATGCCCTTTCCATTTCCTTTCCGTAATGAAATGATTGATCAAGTGAACATTACCATAGTTTGGAGAAGTTTTTCGATCATTTCAGTTAATTTGGTGAATGATAGAAATATTTCCTTTCTTTAGGACTCCTCATTGTTACTATTAAGTTTTGCTCAATTCTTTGTTTCAATTCTAAAACTATGAACCAAATGTCAGCCTGGTTCAAGTTTGTGTTTCTGTTACATAAGCGCAACAGATCTCAATTGTAAACATACAAACTGGTCTATCAGCTACGTTTTAAGTCTCTTATAGAGTAGTGCAGGCTAACAGCATCTTCTATGGTTTTCATTTCAGCTTACAACAAAAGGCTTCTCAATCTACAACTACTCAGTTCAAACCTCTTAAGTACAGCAAAGTGAATACAAACGACAATGTCCACATCAACGGATGGCAGAGCCACCTCATCACAAGTATATAGCTTGCCTAGAGGTGACTCATGGCCACACACACATCATGTCAATGCCTGGGTGATAGACAAGTCACAAAAAATTGGTAGCATCCTCACAGTAGAAAAGGCATCCACCACAAACCAAACAGGAGAAATAACTCAACCTAGTGTAGCTAGGCTAAAACTGCAGGTGGTGCTATGCTGCAACGTGTCTACCCAGGATGTCGGTTGTTCTGCTTGATCCAGTCCTAGAACTGAGTCAATAAAAATCTATATATTATTTTTCTATGAGCGAAACTACCGTTTCCAGTGTGTTGAGATAATGAAGTTACAACGCCAGTACACCCTGTATGAGACACCAAAATTACAATGTACAAGAACCAATGCCAAATGAATGGTTTCTAAGCTATGGAATGCCTATAACAATATAGCCTGGTATACCTTCAGCTCCAACCCTCTGCTCACTTCATCCTAGACTCCAGTTCATATAAGTTGCTTGATTAGGTTTTGTGGCTTGGATGTTATCAGTGTCTGGAGGGCAAAAATGAGCAAAAAATCAAAAGCCAAGATGAATTAGTTCCCTCTAAATTATAAGAGACCATTTCTTCACCAATTGCAAATCAAGCTTTTATGCCAGTTCAATTCACTTTCCCTTTTATTTGGCTTACACAGATCATGCACATGCCTAATCTGTTGAAATATGCCAACTGCATTTGTGACAAACATTGGACTATAGCAGCATCAGAAAATACTGCCAACTTCCTTAGCAGAGTAAATGATTTTCTGCCTAACAAACATAGACTAAAACATGCTCATACAATAACATTGGACCTTCTGGTATTAGTGAATAGCAAAAGGAAGCTGGCCAATAGGAAGGTCCAGATAGAAACAGGCCCATTAGATCCGTAGTCTACATTTATTTGACCCAAAAAATTTTGCTCACAAACATTTCCACTTACACTGCTCTGTAGGCATGCTTCCCAAAGTGCACCTAAGCCCTAAAAACTCTTATCACCTCATTGTTTGTACTTGAGAATTCAGATGCTAATGAGGGGCATATTCTTGGTCGCATTTTCTAAAGAAAAATGATTGCCTAACTAAGCATGGTTGCGGTGTCAATTATTTGAAAACGAAAGGAATACCTGATTTCTGATTGCTCCAATCAACATATCTTGGCATCCAGATGCATGGACATTCTTCAAATTTGGGCACTGAAGAAGCAGACGTTCTGACGCAAGTAATTCTAATCATCAGCAATGGTGACAACTATTTAACTACTTGATAACCTGAAGAAAAATGAAAGGACATGATACCTGGATGTAGATTTGTGCAAGAGTTAAGATTGAGATCATTTAACTCTGGACAATTTACATATAGAGCCTGCAACGTGGGAAACTTGTTATAGATTTTATTAGTAAACAATAGGAAGTATCAATGCCCATAAGGTCCGAGGCTTACATCTATTGCAGAACAGCCCCACAGACTGAGTTTCTTCAAATTCCCATGCTTTATAATAAGCTTTTGGTGAATAGGTTGCCTCTTTAAGGTGGATAGTTTTGGTATAATTCTAATACATCCATTGAGTTCACCAAAATATGGACCCTCTTTTTCATTCTTCATGTTAGTGCATAGGCTCATTCCACAGTCCATGAGTTGGAGACATGGCAACTGTGCTGTGGCTAGCTGGATCCCACCTATAAAAGCATATAAAAAAGTATCTCTACATTAGGGAATCATGCAAGATAACCAGTAAACTCATGTGCAGTGAGGCAGGATCAATAGACTGCGGAAAGAGCTCTAGGGCTTACGTGTGGTCACATTTGGGCAAAGAGCAAGGAGCAGCCTTGATAAAGTATGAGGGAACGCTTTGCAGATCATCCCAACACCATTATCACTAATGCTAGATCTGGAGTAATTGAAACAGGTAATTAAAATCAGCTAAATACAAGTAATTCCGGCTGGTAAATAAAACAGAAGCTTTCTGATAATCGATAACAGATTGCATTTCCAAAGCCAAGGAATGGAGCTTACCCACTTAAATCAAGTAACTCCAAGCTCGGACACGACCGAACAATAGATGCAACAGCTGCATCAGTTATTTTTGAACCTAGAATCAAGGATAGCATGCACAGTCCCCTGGTGAACAATAACGAGACTGAAGTTAGAGTTAAAGAAATACAAAACTAGAATATTGATGAGATTAGCATGAGATATGGCAACATTAGGTCAAAAAGATGGTTGAAAAGGACACAAATATACCTGAGATTAGCATTCTCTAGAGCGCATACAGCTTCATTGGATAATTGACTTGATGATATGTGCATTTTTTTCAAGTTAAGGCATGTACGACCTAGGCCATCCATCAAAGTAACCAGATCGGTACAATCACTACTTTGTTGTGTGAAGCATAGTGAGAGCTCATTCATATTAGGACAGTTCATAACCTGTAAGAAACATCCCCAGTGAACTAATGCAGAAAATGAACTTGTTATCATTGTAAATAGCGTTTGAACATAATATTACCGATTTCGAAAGGGAACAAAGATCTGACAGCCAAAGAATTGAAAGGCTTGAAGAGCACAGATTAAGAATATCCAAATTAGAGCAACCACCAATTTTGAGAACTGAGAGAGTAGACTTCTCCGAGACAAAACGACTTAGATCCTCCCTGCACACAAAATAAAATCAGCTTATATTTATGTACGTGCTTAAAGCAAACACGATATTACTTATATAGGATGCAAATATAATCATTCACAAATCAATATCAAAGATGACTTTTGCAGCAGGATAACCATAACTAGCTAAGTTCTGCAAGAGACGTAGCATGGCAATCAACATATGACTAATGCAGTAACTTGAAACAGAGTAATAGACCACTAATTGCACTACACTATTAGATTTGTAATAACTTAATAGGACCTCTGCTTCACACTTTGATTGTTTAATAACCTTGATCTCGTCTTGCAATTTTAGCTGAGGAGTAGCATTGGAAACAAGATAAAACATGTAAAATACTAATCATTATATTGCAGCCAAACATAACATACCCAGTAATCCTGTTGACTGCATCAGCAGCCATGGTAATCTCGAGAGTTCTTAAACTTGGGCAGGAAAATGCAATACAATCCAAGGTAGTGGCGTCAACATCACTGAAAGAAACATTAAAGAACAAGATACATGTTAAGAGTACTAAACGTTATCTCAGTAAAGAAACATACACCGCTAGGGATACATGATCTTATACTGGTATAAATCATGGATAGTAATCAGTAGCCATTGATGAGCACTGACCAATTTGATTGCGAGTACTGAACTACTGATTGTGGGTCTCTAAAGTACAGCATTGGTCAGAGAAGGCATAATGTTTTAGAAACAAATTTAAAGAATTAGTTTTAGAAACAAGTTAGCAAGACAAAGAAAATCTGAAACGAAACCATTTCTATAAAATTTGCAAATAGATGCATGCACCGTTTGTACATTCATCTAGCAAGCACCTTTATACAGTATTTATAGCCACCAAGCAACAACAACCGACCTAATCTTGGTGTCCACTCACAAATGATCCTACAACTTGACTAGGTACTTCTGGAACCACATTTTGGTCCTTTTAGCATTGGCCTTGTTTAGATGCACCCAAAAAACCCAAAACTTTACAAGATTCCCCATCACATCGAATCTTGCGGCACTTGTATGGAACATTAAACATAGATAAAAAAGATAACTAATTCCACAGTTTACCTGTAAATCACGATACGAATCTTTTAAGCCTAGTTACTCTATGATTGGACAATGTTTGTCAAATAAAAATGAAAGTGCTACAGTGTTAAAATCCAAAAAGTTTTTGGATCTAAACAAGGCCACTCGGCTAGTTTAGAGTTGTATACTTAATGTCACAGGATAAGCAAAGGATAAGCCACTAAGGGCAGTCCCAATGCTAGAAACTACACGTAGTTTCTATACCTATTAATTTCTATAGACACTATATATAGAAACCATGGTCCCAATGGATAGTCTCTACAGAATAATTTTTTATCCAATCACATTCATTCTCTCTCCATTCTCAACCAATCATATCACTTCATGTCTTGGATTTCCTGAAGACATGGTTTCTAACTTAGACCCGGTTTCTATGATTTTTACTCTCTCTCTTCAATAACTACCTTGCCACATCAGCAAAATGCTTAGGTGGCACTACAATTAATGTCTATAGAAACTATGATGGTTTCTGCATTTGGAGTGCTCTAAGGCACCCTATTCATTGTGTTCTGCAGTGGGACATTAATCTGACATTAATATTCATGAGCTCATACACTCATACGACATAGTAACCGACCTAAAGCATTAACGGAAGGTCTGCATATGGATTGTGCAGCAGCATGACAAGACACAGACAACTCCCCACTAATTTCTCAACAAGCATCCCTGCTTGAATCTGGAATTACCAAAACCAACCCAACCAATGCTCAAATATGATCTGGGGACACCAACATCTTATCTCCTCACAGAAACAAAAAAAGGTCAGCAAGTCCACATACCCTAAATATGACAAGGATGTGGTTTCCCCATGGTTGCATGGTCTTATATAGTAGGCACTGTTATTAATTTGTAGTGCATGCTTATTGAGCCCTGAGCATTAACCAAAATCCCTACATCCTTATCAGATAGGACATAAATATTCTGTACATGCGTTGCCCCTTGTTTTGTCATGCCAATTGGAGACCAAGGCAGCAGTTTCAGATCGGTTACCCGTCTTATACTGTGCATTGCTACTACTTTGGAAGTCACCCACAAATATGACCTTTTTCCCCATATATAATATTCTAGCGATTTATATTGTATCCCTTAACAAAAATTGAATAATCGAATGCAGAAATTACGCGCGGGCGAATTCCCTGGTCATCGCAAAAAAAGAAAAAGAGAAGCAGCGCGGAGCTGAGATCGGCTCCTCGATCCTACTGCGGCACACGCAGATCGCGTCAAGAATCGCACTGTTCCGGATGAGATTCGGCCGGGGCACCTCACCTTTCCATTCGGAGGTACAGGCGGGAGAGCGCGGTGCAGCGCGGGAGCAGCGCGGCGAGGAGGGCGACGCCAGAGGCGGCGAGGACGCGGAGGCGGAGCTCGTCGGCGGCCCGCCAGACGCGGCCCGCGCAGTCCCGCCAGCCGCGGCTGACGCCCGCGGCGGCCAAGACCCCGCGGGGGCCGAGGCGGCGCAGGACCTCCGCCATGACCTCCGTGGGCACGGGGCGGCGGGCGCCCACGTCCACCGTGGCGCCCTCCTCCTCGTCGTCCAGCTCCGCCTCGGCCATGTCCGCGTCGTCCTCCACCTTGGGCTTCTTCTCCGGCGACGACGGCGTGGTTCCGGCCTCGTCGAAGGAGAGGGCGCGGCGGAGCCTGTGCTGCTGCTCCCCTCCTCCGGCGCTGGCGCTGGCGGTGGCGCTGGCGGCCCCCGACGAGGAGGAGGGCGACGGGGTCGGGGCGGGGCCGGGGGCGACGGGGCCGACGCAGACGTGGCCCTTCTTGGGCTGGCCGCAGCGGCCGCAGTTGTAGTTGCCCCGCGTCTTGGGGCGCGGCGGCGGCGGCGGCTTGGGCAGCGACGCCATGGCCGGGGCGGGGCCCCAGGGCGGCAGGGACCGGCCCCGGGGGTTAGGGTTTGGGGGGCGCGCGGCTCCGGGTCGGTCGGTCGGTCAAGTCAGAGGAGGAGGGGGAAATAGCTGCTGGGGCAGCTGGCCCGCGCGGGAGGGCTTGGCGCCATTTTTCGGGGCGCGAGGAGGATGGGTGGAGTGGATGGTGCGAATGGGGAACGGAGGTGAGGATTTGGTTTTCGCGCAGCGCAGCGCCGCGCCGGCCACGACGCAGACGCAGCTGCCTGCCTGCCTGCCTGCCTCTCTCTCTCTCTCTCTTCACAGACCACCACACACACACACACACACGGGGGCACAGGCGCAGCTGCCCGCGAGTGAAATGAAAAGAAAAAAAAAAAGTGGGGGAGGAGGGCGACGAGACGTGTTGCAAGTCGTTGGGTCGGGGGGCTCCGGCTGTCCGGGATTTCCTCTGTTCTGCCGCCGCTGACTGCCCTGGCGGCCTTTGACAATATCCGCATCCGCCCGGCGGCCCTTCTTCTGCACCGAAACCGAACTCGTGTGCGAAATGGCGCAAATATCTTAGTTTCCGATAAATTTTGTAAAAAATTTTTATGCATAAAGTATTAATAATAAATAATAAATAATTGTACAGTTTTTATTTATAATTTGTGAGACGAATCTTTTAAATTTTAATCTATAATTAGATAATATTTATCAAATACAATTACAGTGTTCACTTTTAAAAAAAATAAAACTAAACAAGGCCACAAAATTTTATGGCTTCTTGTGTCAACAGCTCGTGGAGTTTTTACCGAGTTTCGTGTTCTTTTTTTCTCCCTTCTCCGTCGTCGGTGTGCACGCGGATTCAACTCGACCCCTATTTATTTACCCGAATCATGACGGTCGCAAGTGGCATCGCCCTGCTTTGCCAGGGAAAGTACCAAGAAAAGAGATTCTGAATCCACCTAGCGCTCCATTAGAAAAGTGACTCAAATCGAAACTTGGCCATCCGCTCTACAAAACGATCTAGGATTTCGTATTTCGAGTGAAGTGGAAATAATACTTTGTTTTCAGACGGCTGCCGAATCCACGTTGGAAATATGGTGCATCCAGCTTAGCATATTTTACGCGGTCATTTACAGTAATTTATTTCATTCATGATGACTTCCGGTTGGTAGCACATCCGCAATGTTAACTTACCCAAAGTTGGGAGACAAAAGGAAAGACTATTTTATATATTTTTATTTTCTATGCAATATTAAACTTATATGCTAATCTTTCTGTTTCTTGGACTATATAAAATAGGTCAGTTATTTGATTATTACTAGTGATTATTCTCTATCTTACTTTTTTTCCTATTCACGTTGTATTACAGTTCGGACACCTAGCTAAATAGCTCGCAGTGAAAAGCTCAGGTACGTGTGGCAGATTAAAATAGAGGAAATGCTAGTGCATCCTACTGTATAATGCAAGTGTCCTAGATAGGTGTCAAATGTGATGTTTGTAGAAAATTAAAAACAATTTTGCTATATTTATCGTCCCACATGCCAGCACAATGGTCCCTCTTCTATACTTTTTTGGTAATTCTAGTTTCTATAACCAAATTTGGTTTGAAGAGGAAAAAATAAATCATATTGAAGATATCATTTTGCCAACTTATTTATGTATAGATAGTAGATGAAACAATGTTCTATTTATTGAGTCTCTTCTTATCTGAAAAGTCATAACTGAAAATAATCTTCGCAGGTTTATTGTAAGAGAAAAACATTGTTGAATGACTAACAGATGCGGCAGATAAACTCAAATAAACAGGCTCAATTTGTAGGACTACTTACTACTCAATCCATCTCAAATTATAAGACATTTGACTTTTTGACATCAAGTTTGACCACTCATCTTATTTAAAAATTTATGCAAAATATCACTTTTTGTTATGGTTTGGTTTATTAATTAAAATTCTTCAAGAAATATTTTAATTTGATTAATTTTTATATAATTTTTTTGAATAAGAGGTTAAATTTGGAATAAAAAAGTCAAATATATTAAATGATTTGATGACCAATTCATGCACAACGAACCAATGTTCTATGGATCCATTAATAAATCACTCTACAATTCCTTTTTAGCTTGGATTTTATATCTATCTCATATAGAAGATGGCGAAAATAAATATTGTGTATTGCCTTGTTTTTTAATTCTTTTTTAGCTTGGATTTTAAATCTGTATGTCTGATATGTCACCTTAGCGTTAGCACACCCTTCTATAAGCTTTCGAAAGCGAACCCAATCAGGTAGCTGTGTTTCTTCTCAACCCAAACCTTAGCTCGACTAGCCTCTCTTCCTAGGAATCCAACATTTCTGCTCTGCCGGTGATTTTGGTGGGAGCAGTTCCTTTGGTTTTCCTATTCCCTTGGAACTTCTCCTACGATTTTTTTGGTGCGGGCATCCTGATCGCTCATGGGTCTACTGCAAACTCTAAATGCTTCTAGCTGTATAGGAAATTCAGGCAATTTGGATACGATGTAGTTAGCTATATAATGAGAACTTTGGGCATATATGCATCGCGGATCAACTTATCTATATGGCCTTTAGGCACTGTGAGGTTTCTCTTATCACTTTTCTTGTCAGATATAGCACATGTAATTAGTGTACAATATGATGTATACTTGACAAGACAGTCTATGTTTTGCAAACACATTCAGTAATCTAAGCGTGGTTGTTCCATGACTGAACGCCTACTTGGATGATCATCTTTCACTTGTCCTTTTCTTGTCTTTATGGTCATGGAGGAGTCACCAAAATTTTGGAGAAATCAGCTTTCATAGATTCATGATAGTTTATTTTTATATGGCCATCAACTGTCCCCTTGTTTGAATTAAGACGTGATCTTTTTGATTTTGTCTGGCATGAACTTTCATTTCAATGCACACTTGTTTTCTAGATTTCTTAGATTGATTCAAGTTCCTAACTTTTTTTATGCATTGTTGCAGCAACTAGCTGATGGAGGGAAAGCCAAACGAAAGCATGAAAAATAAGCCCATGGGCATCATTAGCGCCACCGAGGGCCAAAATGATGTGGCACGACAAACAAACGATGGAGACCTCGCTGGCTTCCCTGCCTACAACGATGGTGAGGGCCCTTCAGCGGCTTCTGCGTCGACTCCGAGGGCCTACAATGTCAGGTGTATTCGTGATGTGCAAGCTATGGCTGTGAAGTAAGATGTTGGTTTCCAACAGCATGTGCTAATTTCCCAGATCTTTTGACTTAATGTTTAAGCTCTCTTCCGTTTGCAAAAAATAATGTTTAAGCTCTCTTTGCTGCTCTTGCTACTCTATGTTTTTTAGGATCTTTACCTATGATGGTTATGATGCCATTTTTTTAAGGGATGTGGCTGGCGAGATTTGCAATTCAATCTCGTGCATTCGTCCTGTCCTAACTATGTTTTTTTTGCATGGATCTTAATATATCTCGCCATTTACTTCATTTTTTTAAAAAAATATAATTCTTTTGATTTAACCGTAGCGTTAGCACGGGCACGCTACTAGTAATTTGAAAACGGAAGGAGCACTTATTACAAAAGCCGTTTACTTCCAAACAGTTTGGCCTTCGAAAACGAGCTACATGACTTTTGCGCGCGCGCAGCTTCCGTATCTGTACATCTACGCACAACGTATGGCGCCGCAGCTGCAGCGCTGTTTGTTACTGTAGAAAGAATGTTACCAACCCTCGTGATGACACGTCATATGGTGGATTTGGCGGCTAGCGCCCGAGCGGCAACGGCAGGACGAAACGATATTTTCAAATAAAAAAATAAAAACAAGTACCGGACGATTTTTTTTATGTAATAAAAATATATAGCGCTAGGTAGCCGCCAGCGGCCATAACCGTACGTATCACCACTATCACCCATTCACCCCGTATCCGTACGTATGCGTGTATCGTAGTACGTTACACCACCCAAAATTCCGAGCACAAACTTGAAGCGCCTGCTTAAATAAAATAGAGTACAACAAAAATACAAAATTAAGCCCATTTATTTGTTAAATTTTGATGGCTATTTCGGTTTTCTAACTGAGATTCCAAAATGTGAAATCGAGAGACTCGTGGAGCTCGATCCTCTACAGGAGGCTGATCAAACAAAGACAAGGCTGGTCTGTGCGATATTTCCATTCGCGAATGGGCTGAAGATGATACTGATGGTGTTGGGCAGTCTCGGTGTGTTTTTTTTTTTCTGAGTCTCATGCATTGAAAAAAAAAATCGAAACCTTGACAACGCACCCGCACATGGTCATGTTGGCTTGGCAGGCTCAAAGTGTGAGGGTGTCTTTATGGAAATACTAGGAGGGAAGGAATGTGTTTTCCGGTGTCATACGTCAGGACATGGATTTGTTTTACACCTTGTTATTATTATTAAAAAGTACACAGATTCTCTTAATAAAGTACACGGATGTTTGTAAAAGTGACGAGGTAGTACATATACTTGCTGGTCCATTCATCACTGTGCATCTTAGTCAATCCAAACAAGGTCTTGTTTAGTTTCTAAAAAATTGTACAAAATTTTTTAATTCTCCGTCACATCGAATATTATGGTACATACATAGAGCATTAAATATAAATAAAAAATAATTAATTGTATAATTTATCTTTAATTTTCAAGATATTTTTTTTTTAAACTTGTTAGTCTATAATTAAATAATATTTGTCAAATACAAACGAAAGTGCTATAATATTTTTTTAAAAAAAAAAATTGAAGCGGTTAAGCCCAATCAATCACGGCACGACGCACGTCATGCTTTGCAGCAGTTGTCCTTGTACCCGTGCATAGAACTCGAATCGATGGATCGCCCTGCGCGTGCACCGGGGCAGCGCGGTCGGGCTCGGGCGGCTAGCTGAAAAATCATGCAGAGGCATAGTATTATA
>Ga0182004_10002577_pt1 | contig 14187 bp, 19 predicted proteins | sample Sormic07211540_1_FD_120479 | JGI IMG/M metagenome (GOLD analysis project Ga0182004, IMG submission 120479) | Endophyte microbial communities from Sorghum bicolor roots, Mead, Nebraska, USA - 072115-40_1 MetaG | ecosystem: Host-associated > Plants > Roots > Unclassified | place: USA: Nebraska...
AGAGTAAAATAGCTCTGCCCTCCGACAGTTTTCGGGGTCAGGGTCCAAATTTCGTGTGTTCTTGTGTGTTCTTCGATCTAGCCAGTGAGAAATCTGTGTTTGTGATTGATCCTGAGTCTACACTGCATTATTGAATACTGATACTGACCCTGCAGCGCTTCCTCCAGCATGCCTGTGTCGCGGGTGTCGACCTGGACAAACTCAGACCGGCTCCCAAGCTTAGCTGCAACGGACTCGCCTTTCTCTCTGGCAAATCAAACCAAATTGAACCAAGCACCACCTGTAAGTTGCATAGATTCTGCATAGATTCAGCCTGAACACAAAAGGTCACTAACGAGGTGAGGTCCTACCAGTTCCTGCCTCCGATGAGAATGTCGAGGTCGGGGCGGAGCTCGGAGAGCGTGGTGGCCGTGGATCCCCCGACGCGTCCTGTGCTGCCTAGCACGAGCACGTGGGCAGTCCTCGAGGTCTTGCTCCTCCACTGGGCCTGGGTAGCCTCCCTGGAGCCGGAGGGAGCTGCCGTGGCGGGAGCTGGAGGCACGCATGCTCTGACGACGATGCCCATGGCGCCCAATCCCTATACGGCCAGTGCCGCGGCGCGTGCGAGGTGGGCAGGCTTATCGTCTAGCTAGCGCCTAGGCCACGCCCTGGCCACAGAACGAGTGTCGCGCCACCGCCGTGAGGATGTGTCGGATGCCTGGGAAAAGTCTAAAATCATGGGAACCGCTGGATCGTGACGGGCCTAGGGAAGGAAGCTGGGGAGTGTGGAAAGCCTCCGCCTACACCAATCCCCTGATCTGCAATTTGCAGCAACACGCCGGGCACCATCTCCATGGATTTGAACGCCACTGGCTAGGATGGAGGGGGTGCGTGACTGCGTGCGCTACTTCTGCCCGGGAGGGGACCGAGCGCTCCGACCAGCCATGCGGTGGCACCTCAACTGATATTCTTGCCCCCGCGTCGAGATCCCATCGAGGATCCATGCCACCGTCGAGCGCGAACAGCAGGCACGCGCGGCCACCGGCGAGAGCGGGAGGGGATCCCGAGCGCATGCTACGGCGTTGGGCGTCAGGGGATCGACGCGTGAGGGAGGAGAGATCTTGCTACCGCGTTGGGCGGGATGGGAACGGAGGTGATGGCGGCGTGGATCCGAGAAATCCGCGAGGGCGAGGATTGGGGATGGGAGCTGCTCACACTCAGGCCCCACATGTCGGCACGGTGGAAAGATCACACACACGGAATCGGACCGACGGAAAAAAAAGTCGCACCATGAAATAGTCTTACTTTTGTTCTTTTTAGTTGTAGGAGATGTATTGGCTGTTATGTGTGGTTGAGTTAACGTAAAAAAACGTTGCGACGCTGCAATTAAAGACGCCTCCACAAACTCCTACTGATGGCAAACAGGCGACATAGGCGACATTATTCACCATATCAGCACCAACCGTGTCAAGCAGGAGATTGTTAGTCCAGTTGCTGATCTTTGTTGTTTCCTGCAAACATACAACAGTAGCTCCAGTGGAGATGATCTGATTTCTTATTTGCCCCATCGTTTAGTCCTCTAACGTTCCAACACAAGATGTTGCAGTTTTTAGCCGACATAATGAAAGGTTCCAGCTACTTGCTTATGACAATCAAGTCCAGCCACCAGCATACACAATCAGGGGTGACCGAAGGCAACAGAGCCAGCAGGTCGGAGTTCTCCCCCAAGGTCCAGCACTTACAAGTTCTTGAGCCGAAGGCTGAGAGGCCAGCATCAAACAGCAATTTGAAGGGGTTTAAAACCACATTACTCGACAACCTGATTGCCCTCACCTCCACCGCCGTGGCCTCAGGTGGTCAGGATGAAGTGTCGCGCCTTCAGGAGCCAGCGGCGGTTCTGCCACGCCGAGACGAATCAAGTCCAGCCGCAGCGCCTCGGCCTCGGCAGCCTTCTTCTCGTACTCCTTCCTCTCCCTCGCGATCGAAGTGTCGCGGGCATGTTGGTGGACGCGCGACGCCTTCCAATCCCTTGTCGCAGCTGCGTTGTGAGCAATCTCTTGTTTCTCGTCCAGAAGTCGCTGAATGTTCTCTGTCTTTTTCCTCATGATGATGTAAGCCTCCTCGAGCCGATGGAGCTGCAGATCATCAGAAATCGAATCGTGAATCCAGGGGAACGAGCAACAATGCGTTCGAGCGCAACTGAAACTAACCAAATACTCCACGCGAACGCCCTGCACGACGGCCGCGGCAGCAACATCGCCATCGTCGACTGGGTGGTCCTCCTCCTCCACGGGCACGTCGCCGCCCATGCCGAGAACCTGCTCCGCGCGCGCCACCGCCCCGTCGCCAGCTTCTGCGCGCCCGTCCTCGCCGTCGAGGTGTAGGGGCACCTCGTGGCCCTCGAGCTGGCCGAAGTGATCCTCCGCGTCGCGGTTCGGGCGTGCCACCGCCCCGTCCCCAGGCACCCCGTCGGCAGCTTCTGGGCGTCCGTCCTCGCCGTCGAGGTGCAGGGGCACCTCGTGGCCCTCGAGCTCGCCGAAATGATCCTCCGCGTCGCGGTTCGGGCGTGCCACCGCGCCGTCGTCAGGCACCCCGTCGGCAGCTTCTGGGGGCCCGTCCTCGCCGTCGAGGTGCAGGGGCACCTCCTGGCCCTCGAGCTCGCCGAAGTTCTCCTCCAAGTCGCGGTTCGGGCGTGCCACCGCACCGTCGCAGTTCGGGCGCGGCTCATTCTCACCGGGCAACACCTCCTCCCCTTGGTCGGCGCCCGGTCCCGCCGCCGCGCCGCCCACGATGCGGAAGACCGAGGTGATCCTTGCGCCGTTTATCTCTGCGACGACACGTGGTGGCGCGTTGAGATGCACGACGCGGGCGGCGCCATGGGCGGCGAGATCCTCCGCGCCGATGTAGAGGACGCCGCGCCCGCCAAGCACCCGATCGCGCAGGCCGCGGATGATGCGACCGGGAATGTAAGCCACGAACTTATTCCCGGCGAGCACGGGAACCTTGGCGTTGTCGAGATTCCCCGGCGTCAGCGCCGGCACCTCGCCGGGCGCCCCGCGCCACGGTCCCGCGGGCATGTAGCCCGGGCCGTGACGCCTCGTGTGCGCCCGCAACGCCCCGGCCAGCACGCGGGCCCTCGGAGGCAGGTTGCGCGGCTCCTCGTCCACGGCGCGGTGGCGGGCAGGAGGAGCAGCCCCCCACGGGCGGCGCGCCTGAGCAGGAGGAGAGGCGGCGTCGCGCTCGCGCCGAGCTCGAGGTCGTGGGCGTGGGCGTAGGCGTGGCGGGAGCAGGGGTCCACGGCGGGGACGCGGCGGTGGAGAGAGGTGGCGCGGCCGTGGGCCACCACCGTGGCCGCCACGGCCTCGTGCGCCGTCGCGATACATGGTGGTTCGTTGGCGGTGGAGAACGGGAACGGGGACGGGCGAGAGGAGAGAGCGGTGGAGGTCGGGGACGGGGACGGGCGAAGAGAGGCGGAGACGTTGGTGGGGATTGCTGAAGCGCGAAGTGCTGCAGCGATCGGTTTTTAAACAGAAGAGCACGAGGGGGAACGGGGCAGGGACGGTGGGACCCCGGCCAGGCGAGGCGGTTAGAGTGGGGCGGGTCCCACCCTGCGAGTTTGTTACGGTGCAACTCGGCGACGGCGGATGCTTGGATTTGGCATTCGAGTGATCGGCCAACCGTCTCGTGTACCCTCCTCTTTGCTCAGCCCGTGACGCTTCTTTTTCGCTGATGTCTAGACCCCACTTGTCAGCTCATTTTTGGGTAACACACCATTTATCTCTTTGAAATATCTATTACCTTTTCCCCAGTGGCGGACCCAGAAACGGATCAAGAGAGGGACTAAATAACATAGCTAATTTTTTTTCTCGCTTAATCCAGTACACTAATAAATATAGATAAAATTGATAGTTCAATATTGATTTAAAGTGCTCAAAAGCAAAGATTCATAGAATAAATATAGAAAAATACCAAATATATGAAGTCTTTTACTAAAAAAAATTTGTTAAAATTTTTTTGAGCCCAAGAAGGGGGTGGAGGAAGGCACCCTAGCCCCCCCCACTTTGAGTCCGCCAATGCCTTTCCCATTTCTTTTCTTTCCCGCTTCGAAGGGGGTGGAGGAAGGCGAGAGCCTCTTTGACAGGGCTCCTAGAAGAGATTCAGCTTCGGCTCGTGAAAGAGCTATGCCAAACGCCTATTATGGAAAAGGCTCTGTATGGGGAGCCAGTCAAGAGCTGGAGCCATTTTTTGCCTGTGTAGAAGAAGCATAAAAAACGAGCTTCGCGCGGCTCCTTATTGGGTTCACGTCCTCTAATTTCGGAGAAGCCGTTTTGCTAAATGTTTTCCAAAACGGCTTTAGCTCCTTCATAGGAGTTGCTTCTTCAGAGGAGCCGGAGCCATTTTCGGAGAAGCCAGAGCCTTGCCAAATAGGCCATGAGGCGGAGGGGGCTCCTTGTCATCGTTTGCCACCATTGGTTAGTCATCCTTCATTTTTATCAGAAGATGTAGATCCCATTGTTCTCTACTTGATTTAGGTTGATTTTCTCTCTGTTTATTCCTTAGCATAGTAGAGGCGAAGCTTAGGCCGAGGAAGATCGTCGTTTTGCTGCCTTTGGTGGATTTTTCCGTAGTTTTTGTTTAGATGTTGTAGATCCCATCGGTTGATGTCGTGTTTTGCATGCATTTTTGCATTTTTGATTTTCTCTTTGCTATTCTACTTTGATTTGGCGGAGGCGAAAGCAGTGGCCGAGGCCGAGGTGGAGGCACCGGCCAGAGGTGGAGTCCATGGCTAATTTGGAGTCATAGCCTTCTCCAGTGTGGATTAGTTTCGGTGGTGAGTTTTACAGTTAGTTCGTCTCATTACAAGTTGTAGTTCATGTGTCTTGTCTTGATGTTGTTGTTTTGGAGGTGTAGTCTTAGGTCTCGTATTTGTGTTAGTTAATTTTTGATGCAGTTGTATTGGACTGTTTGCTGATGGGAATGAGCTTTGGTAGGTCATAGTCATTGTTTGCTTCGCCAAGGTAATGAATACTTTTTATATGTACTTTGTTTCATAGTTGTTTCTGTTATTCAGCTTCTCGTTGTAATGCAAGTTTGTTTCATCTTGTTTTTTTGTTTCTTATAGGTTTCATTCTTTGTGCTAGGTTCTTCTAACTATGTGCATTTACATTTTAGTTGTATAGCATTTATGGTTGTTTGTTTGGTGTAACTAGTATGCAACATTACTATAAATGAAGTTGAGCTTTGGTGTAACTAGTATGGTTGTTTGTTTGGTGTAACTAGTATTGTTGATGTTCAGTGTTCTAGGGTCAAGTTATTGAAGAAGAAGTTGTTATGTTCTTTGACTCATAATGTATGTGTTGATTTTCTTTTTCCAAAACTTTCTATATTTTTTGTATTCACAAGTTTATTAAATTGATTTGTTAATAACTTTATGTCAAGAAGAAGAAGTTTGATGGTAGACCTAAAGTTAAGTTTCTCAAGATTTTTCATTTCAACATTTTCCAATGTGATCAAATCTCTTTCTCCTGATCGTAAGGATGTAATTTGGAAGTTTGGATTTGGATCTTTGCTTTTGTTTGACAATTGTTTTGTGCCTAGAAATTTCATTAACTAGGTTGCTCATCTTGTGAACTATAACTCTGGCGACATAGTTGTTGATGGCAAAGTTATATCTCTTACTAAGAAGGTTGTTCATGTGGTTCTTGATCTTCCATTTGGTGGTTTCGAGAAATGTTTCGTGTAATGTTTGACAATTGATCTTCCATTTGAAATAGTTCTCGATCTTCCATTTGGTGGTCCTAGCACCATGGATCATTTTGTGTAATGTTTCGTCGAATTCATAGATCATTTGGCAATTTCACTAGAATGTTCTATCAAATCCCACACAACCCAACCCAACCTTGTTAGTTTCGAGAAATATTTCATGGATCGTCCATCGAGTTTATGGAGTGACCGTTGATATTTTAAATATTTAAATTTAACCCTTAGCCTTAGGACCTAGCCGCCCTACCACATGTTTAGATATAAATTAGTACAACAATAATCCATAATTGGATCTCTCATCAATACTCTCTATCTCGAATCACTCTCATATGCTCTTTATCTCTCAATTCAATCAAGAGAGTTCGTCTCCAACTCTTTCAGTGTCTTCTTGCAGGTTCACCTAGGTTGTGATGAATGTTTATGTGTAGTCATGATCACCCATGGTCATTAAAACTTCTTGCCAGGCAGGCACCACTACTGTTACCACTATTTTGGGTGCTTACATGTTGCTTCACTATGGGTTGCATCTCATTTAAAATTGTGAAGTACTTAAACTTGATTCACTAAGTTAGACCAATTCACCTAAGTTAATCATAGACTCTACTTAACCAATGGGATTGGATCGATGCTTAGTTGGCTAGCTTCATTTAGACTTGACCATTTTGTGGGCCAAGACCGAAAAAGTCTGATTATTTTGGGCCAAAAAAGTTTTGCCCATGACCATCCCATTCAACAGGTTGGGCCTAATTTTTCACGCTAGGATCAGGCCAGGCCTAGGCCTGAGCAAACCACCCACGCATTTCATAGTGTAAACTAGCAAAAAGAGTATTTCAGGCTGGGTATGGACCAAGAAGTTTTTTTCTAAACAGTGGTATCTTTGCCCAGACCCTATCCAATAATGTTCATGGGTGGGATAAAACCTAGTGGACTCAAGCCAGGCCCATGGGCCAGGCTCATTTTGCTCACGTATAGCTTTTTTAGAAGTGAAGTGTGAGCAGGAACTCACCCTTGCATGTGTACAAGCTACACTGGGGTAATTAATCACATGAAACCTACAAGGGTATCAACTTGAATCAATTTGCTCAATGTGACTAAGGACCATCTCAATTTGAGATGATTAAGTGATGATCAATTGGTAATCTGTACTCAAGCAAGGTATAAGGTCACCGTGAGTGTTGGATCTCAAGTGGTGTAGCATGGGATAGTGAGTTTGAGTAACCACCCGTACAGACCACATGTCATGAATGGGGTTAGTAAGCCAAGTACTTGGGGTGACTCACTTATCATTGTGTAGATGTGATGGCGTTACATCGGTACCTAGTCAAACATTCATAGATTTGAGAGCCACAATGAGGGAAGGTTAGAACCATGAGGGAACCCTTATCCTAGCATGGGTATGGTGGTTCATCCTTAGTGTCCTTGTGGGTATAGTTGTACACCTCTGTAGAGATCTTTTTGAAAGCTTAAAGTCCTTTAGGACGGAACCTTTAGTTATTCTTACTTCTAGACTCACTATAGGGTTCATGATGAAACTTGATGACAAGATAAATTATGATGTTGATCACTTGAAAAGTTCTTAATACAATTTGTCCATGAACTTATACTTGTTAAGAATTGAAATATGAATCATGAACGTGCCATCGTTAAAATAAACATCATGTTTTTAATGCAAAGTTACAAATGCCTATTAATCCCTGCATCCTCCCAATATTTATATGTTGGTATAATTCTAGGAGTATGCATTGTACTCACAATGCTACTGATAAGTTGTTTTCTAGGTGCTTCTAACTTGATGACCATTAAGCCAAGCTCAATGAGGTTGAAGTATGTAGACCTCGGGACGCGCATCACCAAAGTGGGATGCAAGTTACTCTAATGTTAGTATAAAGTGACCAAGAGAAAACTTAGTTAGAACATGGGTTACTACATATAAACATGTAAAGGTTATGTTTAAGAATACAATTCATTGTATTTTTTCTTTTATGGGCATCCGCCAAGGTGTTTGACACTTGGAAGGAAAAGCTGGATGCATTCGTGGATGAGCTGCACACAGAGGCCAGCATGATCTACAAAACCGACATGTCAGTGGAGGCATTGCAAGAGGAGATGTCGTGCTCCACAAATCTATGAGCTAAGTGGTTCTTGACTTGGGCCCAACCACGTCAATCGACATCATACCGCCTCCATTAGTGACTGCGATGAAAGCACCTATCGGTAATCTAGTCACCGGCCCATTAGGGGCACCATGTGGAATCAAGTCACTGAAGGGTTTGAGTTCTCAACTCAATCCCCAGATTAAGGGTACGTTTGTCCCACCTAATCCCAACCCAAATCCAAAATTGCATTGTTCTCATTCTATTTGTACTCTCATGGCAGGGGTTCATGGTGGGTCAGGTGGGGGTGATGGGGTTCATGATCACCAAGTTGTTGGGGAGGTGTCAAATGTCGGTCATCATCTTCCTAAAATGAACTTCCCTAGTTTTTATGGCAAGAACCCCAAGTTGTGGATCAGACGCTATTTAGATTATTTTAAGATGTACCCTGTCCTGTATCAGTGGTGGATCAAGGTGGCAACCATGCACCTTTGGCAGGTAGAAAATTTTGGATATTTGGGACTCCAAACAATGTGCTTCACAATTTTGTCATCCATACATTGACTTCGTAAAAATAGGACTTGAAACATATGATACTTCTTTTCTGGTATTTCTTCATGTATTTAGCACTTGAAAGGATAATTTTGACCTTTTGTTCATCTCCCTTGTTGAAGAAGATGGACTGATGGAGGCCAGCACTGTGTGCTCACCGTCATGGGTAGGTAAGGTTTTGGTCCTTAATTGTTCCGAACTCTCCTCAAATATCCAAATTTCTTCTCAAGGAAAAGGAGTTAAGGAAATATTGTCATGCTTGGTAATCAACTGTATTTATATCCACTACTACATAAATCTTACTGGAGGCAGGCAAAAATGATTAATGGGGGTGCGCAATCCATCCGCCTCTTATCAAAGGTCACGGTTAATCCGTGATCAATGGAGGCTGTTGATTTTCTCCCCTCTATAAATCAAATTAAAATAATAAACAAGTACCTGAGCCCAACACAAGCCCATACGGCTCGACATCGAGCCTAGCCATGACACCGCCATCCTGGATCCACCACTATTATCATGTCAGGACGTGCCGCCGCTGCTTGATCCACCTGGACGCGCCCTCCGTGGAGTCCGTGTTGTCGGATCTGGTGGAGGTGGTGGAGGTCGAGCCAGATGTAGTGTAGCCCTCACTAAATCTACCTCTTGTCGTAGATCTGCTACCTCCACTGTTGATGTGCCCTTTGTAGCCATTGCTCACCGGACAAAGGTAGAGAAGCAGAGGGAGAGAGGGTTGTGCCCTACTTCGCGCTGCCCCTGCATGTGCCAGTGCCATCGTAGTAGTAGCCGCTGGACGCGCGAGGGCCCTCGCCGCCACCCACCGATGCCGGCACCATGCCGTTGCCCGTTGCCGTTGGGATGGAGAAGGGGGTGTGGATCCCACCTAGAGGAGGTGGTGCCTCGCACCTCTGGTGCACATGTCACTTCTACTGCACTCGTTGGCCACTGCGGTTGAGGGAGAGAGTGGAGGAGGAAGAGCGAGGGAGGCATGGGGAGGACGACGAAAGGGAGGGAGGGAGGGAGTGTAGGAGACGGAGAGGCAGTGGTTGGAGAGAGTGGGAGTGCAGAAGAGGGAGGAGTCGTGCTCAGGGGTCGTGTGGGAGAGGGAGGGACGGGGCACCGCTCGAGCTCAGTTTGAGAAAGAGAATGAACGAAAAACCCAAAGTCTATCTATTTATACTTAGAGACTTGGGTGGGCCTATTGGGCCGTGACCTTTTTGGAGGCAGCCTTTATAGTGTGCTCATCTTAAAAAATTTATTTTTAGAGGCGGTTGTTTTAAGATGGCTGCCTCCAAAAATAGAGATTTTTTTTGGAGGCAGTTGTTTTAATACACCCGCCTCCATAAATCAATTGTTTGTCTTAGTAAATAAAAAAATATCCATCTCCGTTAATCACAAACATTAATCGAGGCGGTTGAATTTTGTGACCATCTCCACTAATAAAAGGCACCATCTTATAAAATCATTTATATTATATTGATCTAAAAATAGGTTTACCATGAAAATATATATATTCTATAATGAACCTAGCAATAGTTGTTCATTGTCATATATTTTTTCATTTTCATAAATGTTAATACTTTCTTCTTATATAAATTTGATCAAATATATTCTTAATATGTCTTTTAGTAGTAAAGAAAAAGAAAAAAATAAATTTCCAATTTGTTTTCTAAGGACAAGGAGTTATGGCAACGGGTCATCCTCCCCAACGTAACTGTTTCATAGCAGGGCACTTCCATTAAAGTGTCTTTTCATACATGGTGTGACAACACGAATTTGCCACCCCATAACATTATATGTGGCCAGAACTATTAATTTTGAAAAAACATGTTAAAAGTAAAAATAGTATTAAAAAGGTTAAATAAGATTTAGAAAAATCACAAGCGTGGGTATAGTTTTCCAAACGGGCCAGGCCCGATGGGCCGACACGAGCACGACCCGAGAAAGCATGGCCCGGCCTGGTAACCTCCGTGCCCATGCCTGGCAGGGCCCGCCCCTGTGCCCATGACTGGGCTGACATTTCGGCCCATGGGCTAGCATGGGCACAGCATGGCAAATCGGCCTGGCCTGCCTCAGGCACGGCATCAGCGCTGCCAGCCGTCGGATCCCCCTCCTCGGATGATGCCACTTGTTGGATTGGAGCGTTGGAGATGGCGATTATATAAGTCACTGCCGCTGCGACTGTGAACCCTAATTAATTCTCCCACTCGACCACTCCCAGTCTTAGACTCCCCAGTCCCCAGCCTCCTCTCTCCCGCTGCTGCGACTACAATTGCGAACACTAATTCATTCTCCCCAGCCTCCCCTCCCACACCAGCTGTCGCTACGATTGTGACTGCGACTTTACGAGCGAGAGCGCCTCACCTCTCTGCCTCTCTGAGTCTCTGTCAACCATGGCGAAGGGCGACCAGCAGGGTCAAGGGCAAAGGCGGCTTGCTGTCGTCCCCACTCCTTCGTCTCGCACTTCGGCAGCGGCAGCTTCATAGCCGAAGCTCCAACGATGCAGGTAAGCAACTTCTCACCTAGCCACCTCTTCTTCTCATCCTAACTCTATTCTTCAAATTTGCTAACCCTAACTCTGTTCTTCAGATCTGCTGATCCGCTATTGCTTGGAGCTACTGCTCCTTCTCCATTGCCACCCACTGTGAGGTAAGCAACCCTAACCCTAACTTCTTCTTCTTCTTTGCTTCTGATCTTACTTCTTCTTCTCCGATCTGACATCTTCTTCTTCTTCTTCTTCTTCTTCTTGGGTTTTGGCAGCCATTTGAGGCTAGGGCCAGTGAGGATGCCGACCCGGCCGGCCTCCCTTTGTCTCTAAGGACACGATGGAGGCTAGTGCCACTACCATGGCTGATGAGATGGAGAGGGTCCATGACCTCCCTAGGGATGACGCCGACAACATGTGTGACGAAGAGCTAGAAGAGCTCTTTGGCCATGGAGTTGTACCTGGTGGAGTTGGTGTAGAGGACCAGGACCCCATCGACCTTGATGGTAATGAAGGTGGCGGTGGAGAAGAAGACGGTGAGAACGACGACGACGACCAAGACCAGGTATCATGCCCCTCTACCTCTGATGTGTGGCAATATTTCAAGAAGCTATTCAGGATGGGTCCCAAAGGTAAAAAGGTCAGGTATGGCGCTGTCTGCATTCATTGCAAAAAAGAGTACTCTGGTAGATCTGTGGGTGGCACTGGCCACCTCCGTCATCATAGGGATAAATGTGCTAAGAGGCGAGAGAAAACTAGGGGGTTTAGTCAGTCTCAGATTTCATTTAATCCTGATGGTTCTATGTGTAATTAGGATTACTGTCCTATGCGCGCTCATACTAAACTGTGTAGGTTACTTGCTAGATTAGATGTTCCTATCAGCTTTGGTGAAATTGCTGCTTTTGAGGAATACATTAATAATGCTCATAATCCTAAGTTTCAGGCTGTGTCTACACATACCACCACTAGAGACTTAAACAAAATGTTTTCTGATAGAAAGAGTAAACTTGTTGAGTTACTGTCTTCTGATTCTGTTAATTGTGTGTGCCTTACCTCTGATATATGGTTTGGCAAAGCTAAATAGGATTACCTTAGTGTTGTTGCTCATTACATAAACTCTGATTGGCAATTAGAGAAGAGGGTTCTTGGTCTTGTGCTTAGTGATTGTTCCCATAATGGACAGAACATTGCTCATAGGTTTGAATCTGTTCTTGGTGAATATGGTGTGCTTGAAAAGGTGTTTGTTGTTACTTTGGACAATGTTGCATCTAATGTTTCTGCTATGCGTATGCTTAGGCCTATTTTGTCTAAATATCTTGGTCTTGAGGTCCCTACAGAGGATCCAAGACATCCTGAGTCTATGGTTAGTACTATGTTCTTGCATCAACGTTGTGCATGCCATATAATAAACCTGATTGTTAAGGAGGCACTTGATTATCTTAAACCTTTGATTGAAGCTTTTAGAACTACAATATCATTTCTAAACTCATCTAACCAAAGAATTATAGCATATAAGAACTACTGCATTGCTTCTACTTATAGGCCTAGAAAGTTTTAGTTGGACATGGATGTAAGGTGCTACATATCTCATGCTTAAGACTTTGCTTCCTCACAAGGATCCTTTCACTACTTTCATACATGCCAATTATCCTAGAGATGAGGAAGGTGAGTTGCTTCTAACTAAAGAACATTGGGCTATTGCAGAAAAAGTATTTAAGTTTCTTGAACTATTCTATGATGCTACTATTGCCTTGTCTAGTGTTTACTATCCTACATCTCCACTTATGCTTCATTATCTGGTTAAGATTGCTATACACCTGAACAATTATGCTAATGACATTCACTTGAGAAATGTGATTCAACCTATGGTAGATAAATATAATAAATATTGGAGGGACATACCTTTGCTCTATTCTTTTGCATTCATCTTGGACCCTAGAGCTAAAATGAAGGGGTTTTCAAAAGTGTTGAGGAAGTTGATGAAACCAACCAGTACATAATACAGTGCTTACCAGGTTGGCACTAGAGCTAAGCGTACTGATGTTTACAATAAGTATGAGGAGAAATATGGAGCTGTTAGGTTGAGGAGGACTGTCCCTCAAAATCTATCTGGTAAGAAAAGGTCTACCTAGGATGAATATATGATGATGATTCTAGTTCTTCTGGTGGGGGTACTTCACTGCTGCATTCTACTCTTAATCTATCTAGAGATACATCTGCTACTGCTTTTTTGCATGCTGCTACTTCTACAGCTTCTAATGCTTCTGAACGTGTCTCATACTTGGACTATGACACTGTTAGCCAGTTGTTGGATGATTCATTTGACATCTTGAGATGGTGGCATGAGCACAAACTAACATATCCAATGTTGTCCATCATGGCTAAAGATGTTTAATTGTTTGTGTGTCTACTATATCTTCAGAATCTACGTTTAGTATGACTGGCAGGATCATCAAGGAGCGGCGGAGGAGGTTGAAGGCGGAGATGGTGGAGTGGCTGACCTGCATCAAGGAATGGGAGTTGGCGGAGGCAAGGCTGCAACATAGTATGGAGGACAAAGAGCTTGAAGAAGAATTTGAAGAACTCTATCTTGATTAGTGCTCGACCGCCAAGTGACTAGAAATTTGAACCTTTTGAAGACCTATAGCTAGATTAGATTTTGCCTTCATTTTTTAGCATAATAGGTCTATAATATGAACTTGGACCGGTGAACAATGATGTAAGGACTAAGGACTTTGAACTATTCTGGAGCTTGGCTGTACTTTTTTTTCTGCCTAGGGTTTCTCACCAGGGTGAGTTTTACCTAGGTAAGTTTTTAATGAGGCAGTCATTGCACTAAGCTCCAATATATTTTCATTTGCTTATCTTGTGTTGATGTGTGATTGATTGCTTTTCCTTCATTTTCTGCTCAGTTAGAACATTTGTGCAGTTCATTCTGGTAAATCTATGATGTTTTCTAGCGTAGTGCCTGGGCCGACATGGGCACTGATATGCTGCGGTGCCTGGTGGCATGACACGACACGGTTGAGACCTAGGGCCGTGCCTAGGTTGCAACCTTGGCACGACGGCACTATCAAGCACGGCACGATGGGCCACCGTGCCTCATCATGCTGTGCATCACCGTGTCCGTGCCCATGCCGTGTCGGGCGGCCTGTGTTGGAAAATTAGAGGTGTGGGGTGGTGCCAATTTGTTTCTTAAGAGCATCTCCAAGGGCTTTGCAAATCAACTTTGCATTGCCCAATTTGCAAAAAAGAGTAGAAAACACCTCTCCAATGGCTTTGCAAATGAGGTTTGCAATTTGGTAAGGTTTGCAAATA
>Ga0182004_10002578_pt1 | contig 14187 bp, 11 predicted proteins | sample Sormic07211540_1_FD_120479 | JGI IMG/M metagenome (GOLD analysis project Ga0182004, IMG submission 120479) | Endophyte microbial communities from Sorghum bicolor roots, Mead, Nebraska, USA - 072115-40_1 MetaG | ecosystem: Host-associated > Plants > Roots > Unclassified | place: USA: Nebraska...
ACACCAAATCATCACTAATAAATCGGCGATGATCAATGCTTGCTAATGATGGCCACGTTGGTACGCCAGATACATTTTCGTCGTCAGAAAGGGGCAAGCGATCAATGCACATGTGCATATGCCCTATTCCTAGGGCATAGCACTCCTACTCACCAAACTCTTTGCTAGTTTGGCGCCACCAACAGAAACAGCGAGCCTAGGGCCGGCTTGCAAGGATTACTTGTGTGGTTGCAACTGGCAACTTGGGCCTTGTTTAGTTTCCAAAAAATTTTGCAAAATTTTTCAGATTCCCCGTCACATCGAATCTTTAGACACATGTATAAAGTATTAAATATAGACAAAAATAAAAACTAATTGCACAGTTTGGTCGAAATTGACGAGACGAATCTTTTGAGTCTAGTTAGTCTATGATTGGATAATATTTGTCAAATACAAACGAAAGAGCTACAGCGTCGATTTTGCAAAATATTTTGGAACTAAACAAGGCCTTGCAAGCACAAGCTTTGGTATCTGCAAAGATGGAAAGGGGAACTAGGAAGCGACGAAAAATGCACCCGTAACGAGGCGTGCTGGCGTCACCAACTCATCATCGTACATGGGTTCGTTCCCTCTGGCTGGGTACTGTAACAAGAGACCTCGAGACTGACCACTACTACACTGACAACAGGGCTGGGGTTTGGGAGCATGCATGTGAGCTGCACATGACGGTGTCCCCGCCATCGCAGGGTCGTCGACCGCGGCGTCGGGGCACTTGTTAATGCGAGGCGACGGGGACGGACGGCTCCGGCCAGGTGCAGCGCATGTGGCGCCACGGACAGCGGCTGCAGCTACGCCGCCGCGTTGGATGGCACCGGCACCGGCACCGGATCGGACTTTGCTGCATGCTATGCCACGCCACCGCGGCTCCCGGCGCGGCATGCGTGCGTTGTTTTGGTGCCGGCCGTGCGGGGGGTGGCGGCCGGCTACGGAGCACAAGGGCCAGGTGGATGGGGATGGAGATGTTGGATGGCACCATGCATATGCAGATGCAGGGGCGACGCCGACGGCAAGGCAATGCCAGCTCATGAATCACGACGAGGCGTTGTACTTGCCGTGTCCGTGTGTGCAGCATCGCGGCACGCTGCTGTATGTACGTGCTCTTGCCGTCACGCGGACAACACCACACCAGGGTGCTTCAGATGGCAGTAAAGTCCCCCCAAACCTGGTTGTTGGCTGTTTGTTTCTGTATAGGCATGGCCTTAATACTGGCCGTGCAGGTAGTTTACCGAGTGTACCCTAATAAAGGTGATTGGCACAGTGATACTAATAACGAAAAGAAATTGAACATCTATGCTACCACATGGATCAAATAGCTATTAGTTGCCTCTTGAATTCGTTAAGTTAAGATGAGGCCCCAAGAGAGAATTTATCTAGTTTGACAGTCTCAACGAGTTAAGATGAGGCCCCAAGAGAGTTCTACCTTAGGCCTTGTTCAGTTTCCAAAAAATTTTGCAAAATTTTTCAGATTTCTCGTCACATCGAATCCTGCGTCATATACATAAAATATTAAATATAAATAAAAGAAATAACTAATTACACAGTCTAAATAATTTTCTTAGTCCAGTTAGTTCATGATTGGACAATATTTGTTAAATATAAATGAAAATGCTAGAGTATCCATTTTGCAAAAAAAAATGGAATTAAACAGGGCCCTATTTACGAGTTAAGTAGTGGTTGCTGGGAAACTAGTTGCGCATTTAGATAACGCACATGGCGCTCAACAGAGAGCATTGTCACTCTCACCTTAACAAAGGACACTGCCGTCCCATAAATTATTGCTGATGACTTGCTGAGGCGTACACTCCTAGTAGAAGATAACTACTACGGAGTACCTCGCCAAAAGATTTAACCATCGCCTGAAGCAACCTTGGATTGGATAAAATGATAAAGGCAGTGAGTTAAGTACTACCTGATCACCTTAGCCTTTTTTTATTAAGCCACAACGAACAAAAAGTACTGCCAGCAAGAAATCATTTCCATCAACTGGCACCTGAAAAAGCTAGCCACTTTCATTGTGAAGAATAAAAAGGGACAAAGTTGACACTTTGTTGGTTGAACAGGCTACTATTCCTACAAGAAAATGTGCATGTAAAGAGACAGAAAGGGAGCAATGGAACTACAGGAAAGCACGGATCAGCCCAAATCAGAAAAGCGGCAAACAAGGATCAGCCCACATGAGAAAAGCCCCAGTTACAATGTATCTTCCAGCGCCAGGCACCATCAAAAACCAAAACTCGCTACTCCAAGCAAAACCCAAGGCAAGTACTGAAGTACCGGAAGTGGATGGAGCTCAATGTAATTCTAGCAGCACTCAATAAAGAATGCTTTTGAAATTGACTTCGACGTGACAACAAGAGCTCAAAATGTGCACATCATATATACACGACCACGCCACTACATTTTACCATCGCTTAATAAAGTTCAAATTGCCACACGGACCACAGTACCTCACCATTCCCGGCTTACTTCAACTTCCACCTCTCAGTTATCAGCATGATTTCACACAATGCGAATTCTCTTCATGCTACACTACCGTATAAGCACAGTAAGAACTGAAGTCTGTTACAATGAGATCACCAGAACACCACAGGTCATGTTGATCCAAACGGTGGTGACTTCAGGGCCCAAAATACGGGAACCACTGCTCCAGAAATTCTCTTCCCACTTGCCAGCACATCAAATCACTGGCTAACCTTCGATTACAGCTCCCAGATCCTCTTCTGACGATACTTCAGGTGTGACAATCTCTTCAGGCAAATCACTCGGTGAACTATCTTCTGCCTCCTGCTCTTTAGGTGCTTCAGTTGCCATCAATCTCCTTAGTTCCATCTCCAGATCATTTGCAACACTCTTGTTTTCATCAAGGTAAGATTTAAGGTTATTTTTACCACAGAAAGACATATCATTGAAACTATAAAATGCACCACCAGTCTTTTTGATAAGCTTGTGCTTCAATCCGAGTTCGAAAAGCTCAGAACTGCGGCATATCCCCTTTCCAAATTCAAGCTCAAACTGTGCGGTCTTGAAGGGTGGAGCATGCTTGTTTTTTACAATCTTCACAGCAATCTGACTACCTATTGTCTGCAAATGAAAGACATCATCATTCAAAAGCTACAGTGTAAACTGTTTCAGGGAGCACCAAATCTCCCATATGGCATATGTAGAGTTGGTTATTTTAATTCACTAATAATTTATGCTTGCAGAGTGACAGCACATGTCGATGCCTATAAATTGCCTACTCCGTGTGTCTAGTAGTGGCTCAGTTAAATAGGCGACATGTATATCTCTGCTAAATCAAAGTCACGCTGTGAACAGAATTTGACACATTGAAGTACCAGATACTAAACTAAATCGGGTAAAATGCTAAACAAATGATTTAGTTAATTACCTCTTCACCTTTCTTTACCAAACCAATACGCCTGATGTTCAAGCGAACAGAAGCATAAAACTTCAAGGCGTTGCCACCAGAAGTGACCTCAGTTGGTCCTCCAAATCCAAATGTGGCTACCTTGGCCCTGATCTACAATGGAGACAACGAGACTAAATTAGCAGCAAAAATACAGGCTATTTTGAGGAAAAATAAGGATACAACTGCATAAAATACAAATATCAATTGCATGCAAAAATTGGTAAGATTGCACAGGAAGAACCAGGCATATCCCTTCAAAAGATAGAATTGTATGCTAATGTTTCCTAATTTACAGTGGCATTCCTTTTTTGCTTAAGCAGCATGTAATTCCAGAACTTGAAGGTAAAAAAATTACAACTATATTTATAGCCATAATCAAAGTTCAATATGGCAACAATCTTCTGACATATGTGACGCTTCGCCTCAATAAGATACATAATGGAATAAATTACTTGAACTAACACTGAGAAAATCATGTATGATTAATACCTGATTAATAAATAACAAAATTGTCTGCGAAAGCGAAAGGGAGTGGCTAAGCTTGCGAAGAGCTTGGCTCATCAACCTAGCCTGAAGAGCAACATGTGCATCACCCATCTCACCATCGAGCTCAGTCTTTGGAACAAGCGCAGCTACCTGCATAGTAGAATGAGATAATATGAACTGTGCATCTAAACTCATAAGAAACGGCAATATTGCAAAAAAAAGAAAAGAGCAACTCCGCTCAAAATGAGGTCTTACACTGTCTACTACAACAACATCAACAGATCCACTTCGAATCAGTGTATCCACAAGACTGAGTGCCTGCTCAGCACAGTCTGGCTGAGAAAGGAGCAAATTGTTAGTGTCAACACCAATTTTCTCTGCGAGAGCTGGATCCAAAGCGTGCTCTGCATCTACAAAGGCACAGTAACCTAGAAAACAGAAAGAAAAAATTCATTACGATGTTCTTATAGAATCACAAGAGAGTAACTAAGATTCAAACTAGTCAAATGATAAAGAATGGCAGCGAAAAGTTATAAGGCTTAGTAGACTGTAAACAAAGGAAGTTCAAAATTTTAAACTAGTGAAAACTATCATCCACGGCTGACATCTTTACATATTTTATTCATATTCTAAATAAAAGGTAAGGACACCTTTTTCTTTTAACTTCAGGTATTGCAACTTTCAACCAATTATTCAAAAAGCTTTGTTAAGTAGGCAGGCCAGCGAAATTTTTAAAAGGAAAATCAGCATTTGAGAATCAAACTATTCATGACTTGCTCTAAAAGAACAGATAAAGTTGTTACATAATTCTGATTTTGTATTCATGATGCATGTACAAACTGCCTTAAAAGATGTTAAGATTGAGTCTCACTTTCTGGATCAGGGGGTGTGGGCAAAGCAGCAGTTTCCATAGGATAGCACCCCTCTTTAGTGAATGTTACACACAAAAAAGAGAGCAGCCAAGAGGATAAATCACCAGATCAGGTGCATCCTATAAATCCCAAAGTTTGGTTATCCTAATTGTCAAGCTACTTTCCTCTATTTGTTTCCCATACTACGGAAATCATTGAAAGTTCAGAGTTTACCCCCATTCTTTTGTGCTTCTGCAATGACATGTAGAGCAAGCGTTGTCTTGCCTGAAGCCTCTGGACCATAGACCTCTATGACACGCCCCTATAAAAGATATCTAGCATGAAACTTTTACAAAATAAAATACATCAACTTACAACATCATAAACTAGACTAATCAAATTTTCCAATTTGAAAATAATATCATGTAATGGTCAACAAAAAAAGAAGATCTACTTCAATCATTAATATGCAAATGCTTACCTTTGGAAGACCACCAGTTCCTAGAGCCATATCCAAAGCGAAAGAGCCAGTAGACACGACAGGTACATCTCTATGGCCTTGTGAACGCCCAAGCCACATTATCGCCCCCTTCCCAAATGCAGACGTTATTTGATCAATAGCCTGGTGTAAAGCCAAGTCTTTCTTTGACATATTCTCCTCACCAGAGTCTGTTCCACTTGACTTCTTTTTTTTAGCTACATAGGCAAGAGAAGAATCACTAAAACTGATCCAATGGGCAGTGACAAAGGAGAAGCAAAGGAAAAAATCCTGTACTAGCAGTTATAATCATGTCACAATGCAGGTAACAATAAGAGATCAAGAGTTCTAAACAACAAGCAATGTGCAAAAAGTATAACGGAATTTGTCTATAACCTTTTGATGCGAACTCTCGGCAATGAAACGTGGAGCCACAGATCACTTGCTTATAGCTCTGCACAAATATTAAAGTATCAGAAAAATAAGAGTCGCATTTAAAAAAAAATCTAGTACATGTATCATATTCCCCGGTGTCATTACTATTTTTTTTAATCTTGTGTTGCCGTACATACTACAAAAAAAATTGAGCCATTATAGTGCTTTAAGCATGCTGTTGAACTAAAAAAAATGTTAATAGCAATGGGGAGCGCTTATGATTTCGTATTGTGGTCACACAATAGGAAAACAAATCTACCACACAGTAAGATCAAATAACATTTCTGACAGAAAAGTGATATTTGAGTGGCGCTCAATAAAAGCAGGGAGCAGTAAGCAAGAGATAAACCTGTAAATTTAGTTATGGGATAAAACACGTTGACACGCAACTAAAAGGTTTACCCAGTCGCGAATTGAGATTGAAATCGAGAGGAATCAGCCCCAAAGGCCTCGATTCCGCATACAGACGATCAAACTCCCGTGACCAAACTAGGGCTCACTCTCAATCAGCACAGAAGAAAACTCAACTAAACGCATCGAACATTCGACCGAGAATCGCCACTCGCCAACCCACCCCACCCCAACCACAAAAAAGCTTAAATACAGCGGAGAGAGCGAGGGTTGGACCTCAGGTTGAGAAGAAGAGGCGGAGGCGGCGGCGGCGACGACGCGCCGCAGCGACGCGCGCCTGAGGAGTGTCGCCATGGCGGCGGCTTCGCCTCCAACCGTTGGAAGCCGCGCGGAGAACCCCGGGGACGGGGTATGGAGGTGCTAGGGTTTAGGGGTTTTGCGGGGCTTGGGGTTTTTGGCTGCGCTCCGCCTCGTCCCCTTTTGAGTCCGGTCTCCGCCTCTCCGGGCTCCCACTCCGGGTGTCGGGAAGAGCGCCCCGCGGGCCGGCGCTCGCCATACACTCCGATGGACCTCCCGTGGACCCGCAAATATGTGGAGCCTGCTTGTCAGAGTTATAGAATAACGGATGACCTTGTCTGTGGATGTGGTCCACCGTCCACGGGGTTTCCTTATGTTGTTGACTGCAAGTGGGTCCACGTAAACTGTCGAGGAAGTGGCCCATCTTATCACCAGATGGGCTCGCGCAGAAGCTTCTCATGGCCCATCAGCTAACGAATTGGGCTTATCAATAAAAAAAAGGTTAACGAATTGGGCGTGGCCCATCTGGCATCTTCGTCTATCCCTTTCGGCCTTGTTTAGTTCCAAAAATTTTGGTAAAATGAGCACTGTAGCAATTTCGTTTGTATTTGACAAATATTGTCCAATCATGGACTAACTAGGCTCAAAATATTCGTCTCGTCAATTCCGACCAAACTGTGCAATTAGTTTTTATTTTTATCTATATTTAATACTTCATGCATACGTCTAAAGATTCGATGTGACGGAGAATCTGAAAATTTTTTCAAAATTTTTGGGAACTAAACAAGGCCCCAGTTTCAGTTTCTGTCTTCAGAGTTCAGACTCCACTCCCGAATCCGACCGAAATCTCGGAGGAAACCTCTGTTCGGGAACTTGCTTTGAGTGAGATTCCAATCCTTGGGGCGCCATTGCCGCCTGCTTTCTGTGCTAAGAAAGGTGCGTTCCTTTCCCTGCTCATTGCTGGCTCGCTGCTCTTCTTCTCCCGCTCACTCCGTCGCTGGTTGCATCCGAGATGGTTACCTAGTTCCTAGTGGGGCTGAGCAGTCCAGTCCGTCACCATCGTCTCTCTCTCGGATGCGGTGAATCAGGGCAGCAATTCGTGCAGAGAAAGCGGCACGGCGGCGCAGTGGCTGTCGGCGACTTTGTGGAAGTCCGTCCTGCGTATCCGTCTCTGGTTTCCGTCCTCCATCGAAGCTTCCCCTCTTGGGCGAGTGCCGTCCGCCGGTGACCACGAGCCCGGAGGTCGCGGTCCACGACAGTAACCACTAACAATTGTTGCAAATTAATCCTTGATCTGGATCGCGACTAATGATCGTGATATGATGGTACATACGGTGGAGCGCGCGGCCGCACCTTCCTCTCATCGTTACCGTCCTGGCGCTCCTGCTCTCCTCCCGGTTTCCCTTGTCTTCCCGTTGCTTATTCACGTGGGGTTGCCGTGAATCCACCGTCTTCTCCGCCCACAATCTCTCAACAAGGCCACCAAATCCAGGCATCCAGCTGCTGATTTTGGGGAAGGCCTCCTTTGAGTGAGATCCAACCTTGGGGGCCATTTCCACCTGCGTCCCCCGCAATAAAAGTTGGGCATTTCCTATGTCAGTCACTGCTCTTCTAGCCCAGCTCATTCCATCGCTGGTTGCTCCTGCTCCCACGGCGTCGAGAGCTCTCCGAAACCGAACCTCGCAGCGGCGTTTCTTCGGTATGCCGGCATCGTTCTCTTAGCTGATGTGATATTTCTGTGCTTGTGGTCAGGGAAAAGAGTGGTCTACTGGCCTTTATGACTTGTCACCGACAGCACACATGGATCAACTGAACATGTGGTGTGGAAAAACTGGTGGTGAAAATGGGAATTGATTTGTGCATCTGGGGAATGGTTTTCAGCCTTTGGATTGGGACAAACCCAAATGCTGAGCTGTGAAATGACCTGTCTACTTCGTGCATCTGTTTTCTACATCTTTCTTTTTTCCTTTTGCAAGACTGTTATATACTTCCATATGAAAAATTGGGCATTTTCTTAAGTGACGTTTGTTCATAGAGACCTTGTATTGAACGCAGTGGTAATGAGTAATGACTAATGAGCTGAATGGGACTTACTAGCTAACACAAACTCATATATTGCAGGCTCTGTCTGATTCCTGTATATTTTGACATTTCTTTCAGCTGAAACAAAACTAACCATGGATGACACTAGTTTTGACCTGACAGAGCACGAAGGTTCAAATTTGTCACCATTTCTACACAGACTTTTTAATGAGGTTTGTAGTTTTTACATGTCTGAGACACATTATGTCTGCACTCCGATTATCATTTCAAATGAAAGACTGCTAGTTAAAGTATAAACATGAGTGGTTATTTGCAGTGGGATGATCGCAAGACGAGGGGCTTGTTTCATCATGACATCAGTTCCTGTGAAACAAAGGTTTTCTTTTTCATTAACTGATTCTCTCCAATTAACTAGTCAGGTATCTTTGGGTGATTTCATCTCTCTTAATTTTGCATAATCATGTCATAGGTGCTACCTGGAGAACACAATTTTGTGGCAACATTAATTGAAGGACGGGATCAAAAGAAACGGCCAACTGAGTTCACAATGAACCAAGTCCTCCAACCATTTGTCAGTGAGAAGTTTAATTTCACAAAAGTTAGCCCATTGGAGGTGATCTTTAGATTCAATGAAACTGAGAAAGACTCTGCACAATATTTTGATGGTGTTCCTGATACTGTTTCAGCTTCTTCTAGTGCCATCTTGATTAATGTCAGCGCGCCCCCCTCTCTCAAATTTACTTAATGCTTTACTGATAGAAATACGATATGATTTGATTAACATTTTTGTCATCTTCCGCATCACAGGTGAGTCCAATTGGCTACTGCCATGCCCTTTTGACTCCCAAAATCCAGGACTGTTTACCGCAAAGGATTGATCAAGAGAGCTTTTTGATAGCCATGTATGTTGCAAGAGAGGCAAGGAATCCCTTCTTCAGAGTTGGTTATAACAGCCTGGGCGGCTTTGCAACTATCAATCACCTTCACTTCCAGGTTAGTCCTCAGAATGTCTATATGTCATATACTTCTGGGTTGCAGTGTGACAATTGACAAGTGTTCATACATTACAATCCTCTCAGCAAGTCATATACTGGCATTTTGTTCATCAGGCATACTACCTTAGAGTACAGTATCCAGTTGAAAAGGCAACCACGGAGAAGCTCACGAGCCTAGGGAATGGCGTGAGCATTTTTCACCTACTGGATTATCCAGTCAGTGGATTTTTGTTCAAAGGTGGTGCGAGCCTGGAAGATTTGTCGGATGTGGTCTCCAAAGTGTGCATCTTCTTGCAAGAGAACAACAGACCTTTCAATGTCCTCATCTCTGAATCCGGCAAGAGAGTTTTCCTCCTACCACAGGTATTTCCATGCAACCTCAGTTGTTTGTAAGTTCTGAACTCTGAAACAATGTTCACAATTCATCCTTTAGCAATGTGTTGACATTTATCTCCCTCAAAACTGATTGGGCAGTGCTATGCGGAGAAGCAGATCCTCGGAAAGGCGAGCCAAGAGTTCCTCGACATGAGAATCAATCCAGCAATCTGGGAGCTCAGTGGCCATTTGGTGCTGAAGAGGAGGAAGGATTACGACGAAGCCTCCGAGGCAAACATATGCAGATTTTTGGTTGAAGCAGCTCTTTCTGAAACCGAATTTCAGGAGTTGAACCGATGCCTGCTCGACTTTGTGACCTCTTGGTTGTAACTCGGACATAGGTTCCTAGAGAGTAACAATCCTGAAGTTTCAGTAAACAGTTGTATTGGTAACTGTTACTTTATGATGGTATATCGTGTAGTAGTATTTCTGATTTGACTCATCACTTCTGCGATGAAAGTAATATGTTTTCTCCGACTTCAAATTCGTACCAAACGCACATAATCCTGCTGCTGTAGAGCAACTCCGGTAGGGATACTCAAATTACGGCCTCTACTTTTAATTTGGGTGATTCCCCCTACTTTTGTTGGTTCAATTTTCTGGCAGCACCTAAATTTGGGATCCCAAATCTATTTATCTATTCCGGTAGAGAATGACAGACAGGATCCACTCGTCATTGTCTCTTTCTTCTTCCTCGGACGATCGACTGAAGCTTCTTGAAAATGGATTCCACTGGAGGTAGAGTAGTGGCGGGGGCAGCATGACCGCTCGCGCGAGGGGGTAGCACGCCCACATGGCGGAGTACGTGCAGCGGAGCAGAGCGCCCCATGCGGCTAGGGCCGACATAGGTGGATGGCCGGGGAGGAGGGACATGAAGGAAGGCGTTGTCGGGTTGTTAGCGATGGCGAGGGGATGTTGTGTGTTCCTTCCAAGCGCAGGGGGAAACGACGCAACAGCACGATGGGGGCTCCGTGTTAAGCCCTACAAATGGGAGCCGAATGGAGGATTTGGTGCTCACTAAAATCTAAGGGCCTTGCTGGAGCTTTTTTTTTTGGCCTAAGCACCCATAATTAGCTATAGAGGCTTAAGTACGGGCCTCCTAGAGTTGCTCTAAAGGCTTTCTTCCAGGGAGGCCAGAGAGCCTACTTGCTCTTCTCAATCCGCTTGCTCCAATTGTAAGAGAGTTTTCCTCATAACACAAGTACTATACTGTCGTGCAACTTCAGTCGTATAATTTCTGAAATTTGAAATTTTACTCATACCTCACATACAAGTAGTGGGTCTGTAGCATTATTTGACATTTGCCTCCCACGGGCGAACCAAGAGTTGTTCGACAAGAATAGACCCAACAATCTGGGCGCTTCATTGCCATTTGGTATGAAAAAGGAAGTAGTGAAGCCTTTGAGTCTGAGGCAAATAAATACATGGAGATTTCTGGTGGAAGTAGTCTGCATATTTGTTTTCGAATAGCAAGAATCCTACAAATCCTTTCTGATATAATTTTTTAGGAGTTCAAGAGATGTGTCAGGGTGTTCCTAACGATGAATCGATGATGTTGGATGCAACACTGGATAAGTTGGTAGAGAGTGGACTGTAGTTATAGGTGGTTTGAAATTGGTCTAATGCAAGATCAGGCACAAGTTATTTTGGCATCCATATAGCATTGGTTTTCACTCTTTGGCGAGTATTGGTCTTCATCAGTCACTGGTCTTCACAATTTTGATTTTCACCAAAATGATGCATTTCTTCGACCATTGACATTTATCACGTATTTGGCCTTATGCGCATAGATATTTGGAACTTATCGGCTTCTCATCAATTATTGAATTTCATTGACTATCAATTTTTAGAAATCATCACCCCTCTACAACAATGATCAATTTATAATACACCTTCCATCTTCCACCTGTTATCATAAACATCATGAGGGCTTACATTTTGCACGAAACATTTTCACTTGTGTTTTCACATGATTGAAAATATTATCTAGACATTACGTAGTTTATATGCTCCAAAGTTCAAAGAATAGCATGTCATCCACAAATAATGCAAAAGTTAAATTTCCCTATCTTCGGAGCTTTAAGTTTTCCCATCAGTTTTCAACACTTTTTATGCTTGGACTATTTTCACAAGTTTGTTTACAACTTCACAATCCTCTCTACATGAATGTGTCTATCATATGCATTATCCCATTTCTCTGTAATATCCTATCATCACACGAGCATTTTGCATGAGCCAAAAAGGGCCCCTTAGCATCATAAGGCTCCCCAATATAGGCACAATATGATTGCTGAGATTTAGCTATTTCTCTTGACACGTAAGGCGTCCACCCCAGCAGTCACTATCATTTGCAATTAAAGTTTACTAGCAGAAGAATTATGATATCCATGTCAACGAGACACATCATCCATGTATTACCAACAGTATATATATAGAGATTTCTCCTTCATACTCGTGACAACACGCAAGGAATTCTCCTAGTTTGGAAGCAAATGGACAACAATGATAGTGTAGCGATATCCATTTTCCTACACAATATGGCATGGTGGTGACTTGCTAAAAGGAAGAAGAGTCAAAGATAAAGGGACAACGTGAAGAAAAATTCAAATTCTCTCACAACAAATTCGTATGGATCCATCTCATTTAGCTCTTGTAGAGAAGGAAGCACTATAACGAAGCTTCCGAGGCAACGCAAATTTTTGGTTGAAGCAGGTCTTTCTGAAATAGAATTTCAGGAGTTGTACCGATATGTGCTCAACTTCATGACCTCTCTTGGTTGTAACTTGGACATAATCCTGTTGCTATAATGTAAAGGCTCTTTCTACTGAGGAGACAGGAGAGCCTAGTTGCTCTTCTCGGCCTGCCCGTCCAATTGCAATAGAGTTTTCCTCGTAATATAGGTATTACTATTGTGCAACTACATCCGTATGATTTCTAAAATAATTTGAACTTACTCTTACCTCACATGAAAGCAATGAGTTTGTAGCATTATTTGGCATTTGACTCCCGCGGTCGATCAGTACTACACTGCTATGTGGAGAAACAACTCACCGGGTAGGGGAGCCAAGAGTTGCTCGACAAGAATAGACCCACCAACGATCTAGGAGCTTTTGTGTCCATTTGGTACTGAAAAGGAAGGAGTAGTGAAGCCTCTGAGTATTTGAGGCAAACTAATATACAGATATTTGTGGTTGAAGCAGCATGTATATATTTTTTGAAGAGCAAGAATCCTACGGATCTTTTCTGAAACATTTTCCCACAAGTTCAAGAGATGTGTTTGGGTGTTCTTAACGGATCTTTCCTGAAACTCGGCATAAGTTTGTGAGAGTGGACTACAGTTGTAGGTGGTCGAAACCGTTCTGATGAGATGACATGTACTTTTGTTCGGTATATTTGTATAATATATTCTAATTTTTGTATAATCCATTAATATGTGTATTGAATCAATATATCAAATGGCCTATTAGCTCAGTTGGTTAGAGCGTCGTGCTAATAACGCGAAGGTCGCAGGTTCGAGACCTGCATGGGCCAAAATTAACTTTATTACACTGTATTTCTTTTTAAACTTTCCATTCAAAGTACCACGTCCATTGTTTTTTTTCGAACCTGCATGGGCCAAAATTAACTTTTTCATTCAACTAATACTGTATTTATTTTTTAACTAACTTTCCATTAAATTAACTTTTTTACAATGTATTTATTTACTGTATTTCTTTTTAAACTTTCCATTCAAAGTACCACGTCCATTGTTTTTTTTCGAACCTGCATGGGCCAAAATTAACTTTTTCATTCAACTAATACTGTATTTATTTTTTTAACTTTCCATTAATTGACTTCCATTGTATTTTTCCCCTTCAACTAGTACTGTATTTGTTTTTTTAACTTTCCTTCAACTAGTATTGTATTTCTTTTTAAACTTTCCTTCAAAGTACCACTTCCATTGTTTTTTTAACTTTCCTTTTAAAGTACCACTTGCATTGTTTTTTTTAACTTTGCTTCAACTTGTACTGTATTTTTTTTTTAACTTTCCTTTCAACTAGACAACTAGTACCACTTCCCTTTTAACAAGCACTAGTGTGACATAATTGCTCCCTCTTGTTACTTTCCATTGAAGTTTGACCTAGCACAAGTGTGATATGATTGCATCAGAACGTTTGTTCGACGAGCCGCTTGACTTCTCCATCTCCGCTGAAGCAAAGGCAAACACATTTCTTTCTGTATCTCCTCCGGTGTGTGGATTCATGGACGGTCGACGCAGTATAGGGACATGGGTGTACAGATGTACACCCAATATTTTTGGCAAAGAAAAATTACAGTCACTATGTACGTACAATATATGTATATGTTTGTACTTAGAGACAAAATCGTGTTGATTTGAACACACGCAACAACAGTTCAGTCCAAGTCACTCCTTGGCACCTTCCTTCT
>Ga0182004_10002579_pt1 | contig 14186 bp, 6 predicted proteins | sample Sormic07211540_1_FD_120479 | JGI IMG/M metagenome (GOLD analysis project Ga0182004, IMG submission 120479) | Endophyte microbial communities from Sorghum bicolor roots, Mead, Nebraska, USA - 072115-40_1 MetaG | ecosystem: Host-associated > Plants > Roots > Unclassified | place: USA: Nebraska...
CGTCAAGCTTCATGGAATCACTAAAGTTGCTCAGGACGTCAAGTAAAACGAGTACGGAGGGAGTACTTCACAATTCACATAACACGATATATTCACATATCATATTTCACATGCCAAAAGTCACAAGTTTCGTAATACCAGGCCGACATCGTGCCTGTTGTTAAAAGCGGGCCGGGCCGGGCTGGGCCGCTCGGCGGGCCGAGGGGTCGGCCCAAACATGGCCCGCTACGTGCTTCGAGCCGGTACGAGCACGGTTGGGATTGGGTCGTGCCGTGCTCGAGTTGGACCAAATCACCGTGCTTTGGGCCATGCCTTTGGCCTGCGGCTACATGCTCAACTTTACGTGCGGGCGAAGTGGAGCACACGGTGAGCATGTTGCAGAGTGCGGCGAGTGTTGCGGCCGTCGCCAGCACTGGCATTGTGTCGCTTGCATCTATGGCGAGACGCGTGCTCCCGTGTGCGCTGGTATTACGCATGGTAATAGATCATAGTGAGCGTGATTTGTTTGCAAGGAGGTGGGCTCGACGCGGACCCATGTGGGAGGGCGACGTGGGAGCATGCGGGGTTCACATACCGAACTCGCCATTAAATTGGGGCGAGGCGAATAATACTTGGCATCCAGGTGACACAGACTCTCATCTTCTCTACATGCGGCATCTCGATATTTTCTCTTTTTTCGTGAACGAGGTTTACAACCCGTGTTTCATTAAGATGAGAGGAGTTTTTAAGATACAACCGACTGTTGGACCTACTGTAAAACACGTTTGCGAGAGGCAAACGAGATCATTAGCAAGGCTAACAATCCAAGATAAAAGAACAAAGGCTACTAAACAGCAGACGAATGTGCTATCGAGTCGGCGACCCCAAGGAGTGCTCAAAAGCATGATAAGGACGTAAAACCCACGCCAATCCATTGAGACCCCTCTCCAAGGATGTGTCCCACGACGACCGCCGAAGTAGACACCTCATCATTGAAGAGTGCATTTCTTTTCTTCCAAACCTCCCAGGAGACTAGGAGCACCAGTGAATCGAATCCTCAACAATGCTCAAAACCTACCTGGATCCTGCGACGCAGCCACCACTCAATCGGGTCACCAGGGCCCAATTCCACGACGAGCTGCTCCAAGCCAACCGAGTGGGCTACTTGGAACCAAATGTCCCTAGTCATCATGCACTCGGACAGAAAGTGAGGTACTATCTTAGGCCTCTGGTTACACAGAGCACATGCATCATCATCTTGAAGACCATGTCGCTTCCACCGATCTGCAGTCCACAGCCTGCCATGTAGTACAAGCCAAAAGAACAGCTTGACCTTCGGTGGCGCTCTAGTGCTCCGCAACTCCTTGGCACCCAGCAACCCCGTGCACCCTATGAAGAAAGCACGATAGGTGGAGGTGGAGGACACCGAGAACGCACCGTCTGATGACCACTTCTAGATAAACCGATCCAACTGCAAGGGGTCAAAGATAATGTCGCAAACCAACACCTACAGGACCTACGTTGTATCGCACCAGAGATGTCCCTTGCCCAACGATGATTGAGGGCATCGCTCACCGTCCTGCGTCGATCGACCTGAGTAGCGGCATTGTAGAGAGTCGGCGCATACGAGCGCAGGGATCCGACGCTAAGCCACTTATCATGCCAGAAACTTGCAGTCATGTCGTCCCCAAGCTGCACCGAGCAAGAGACTGCAAACATCGTTGCGACCACCGGCTCTTGCTTTGCCGGTAGCTGAGTCCATATTTCGATCTTTTCTATAGCACTTTTTTCGAGATCGGGTGTTTAACCCATTTTTCACTAAGAGAAAGTAGGCAAAGTGCCCAAGTTTACATGACAACCAATAAGATTGTTGAGGTATATCAATGTACTTGGGCTAAGTGTGAACGATTGGTGCTAGGCGAAAACGAAGGGTCCATAAGCCTTTGTTTGGATGTTTCTGCCATCACTAAGCATGAACCAGGAGTGCACAAGGAGAGGGCGAAAAAGAAGAAGTATCCAATTGCCGCTTGGGAGGAAACGTGGTGCTCGGAGGCATCGTAGTTGTTAGCCCGATACAAAGCTGGGCAAGGCATTGCACCCCCTTGCTTGCCCACCACATAAACCAGCAACACCAACCTGCGACACCATAGCATGGCCGTGGCCACCCAACCACAACAACAAACCTTTTAGAGGCTTTGACCTTTTCATTTGGAGTTTAATAAGGCCGAATCTGGTTGTTGTAATAAGGATTATGTGTCCATGATCATATACTGTTTGAGTAGTCCAGCCAGCAACAGGTGCCGAGGCATTGTGCAAGTCATCGAACTGGATAGTCCAGCCAAGTGAACGAACGAAAAAGAAAGTACCAGCCAAACTGTGTCTTTAATCTAAACGCTCTCTTTACACATGGTCAACGGCAAGAATTTGTCTTGCAAGTGTTGACATTTAGACCCCAGCTCACCATCTCTCTGGTGATAAGTTTGTTCTTTTGACAGCAAACCACGAAAACACACGAAGTATAATTAGGCCAGTCTCAATGCATGTTTCATGAGAGTGTCATGCATATTAAATAGGGTGCCACATAAGCATAATTGCTGACTTGGCAGGGTCATTAAATGAAGGAGTTTCATCAGATGAGAGAGGAGTTTCATCCCCATGAAACTCCTGGCTCGGTTACCTAGTTTATAGTCTTGGTAACTGTGCCGTAAAACTATGCATTGAGACTGGCCTTAGTTATTTACGACACAAACTGCAATAAACGCTAAGGGAACAACTTGAGACCCTTGTGCTCGTCCTCACAGTGCCGGGCATAAGGCACTAGAGCTCCAATGTCAGTCCCCTCTGCTGCTCCGCAAATTTGTCGCGGCGGCGCCTGAAGACAGGGCTCGACTGTCTTCGATTGAACGCACGCTGGATCAGCATGTGTTTCGGGGGACGGCGGCCGGAGCAGCACCCAGGGTCGCACGCCGGCGAGCCCGTGCGCGATGTACCCGAACGTCGACACCGCGCTCGTCACGATGCGATCGCAGAAGCTCAGCAGATACATCTCCGCCAGGGCCCTCTGGTTGTGTGCACGCGCCTCCGTGCGTTGCTCCCCCTCGTGGCTCGGTTGGTGCACCTCCACGTACTCCCCGGTCTCCGTCGGGTTCGCGTAGTACACGCCTTGGATGCGCTCGTAGTAGTCGGAGAAGAGCGACGTCACCAGTACCGAGGTGAGCTTCGTCCTACTACTCTCCGGCGCCACGGCCGCCGGCGAGGAGTGGTTCGCCTCGCCGTCACTGTCCTTTCGCACAACCTTCGGCAGCAAGCCCTCCTGCTCCGAGCACCGGACAATCTGGCCGTACATGTTGTCGAACGGCACGGGCATCTCCGGGAAGACGCGCACCTGGAGGCCGACGCGCTCGTCGGCCCTGGCAAGGTAGGCCTCGTAGTACCTGCGCACGATGCCCCACACGTCGTTGGACGGGTGGAAGAGGTACCGGGCGAGGTGGTGGAACGCGGCCTCCTTCTCCGGGAACAGCCGCCGGAGCTCGCGCTCGTAGGCCGGCATGAGAAAGAACATGGCCGCGAAGTACACGTCCGACTTGATCACCATCCAGTTGAACTTGGCGAGCACGAGCTGGTCGGCCTCGCAGAAGGCGGCGTCGGTGAACGACTGGATGAGGTCCAGAAACACGTACGCCGGTAGCCTGTCGGCGGAGACATTGCGGTGGTCACCGCTTACGGAACCCGCCTGGCGCATGTTCTTGTAGCTCGTCGGCGACCACATGGTGAAACTGCCGGCGAAGTCGGTGATCGGGAAGTCGACGGGGATCGTCCAGGAGCTGCCGGGGAAAGGCTCGCAGAAGAGGCCGTCGAATTCCTGCGGCGCGTGCACGAGCAGGACACGGTTGGTGAGGAGCGCGTACAGGAACGTGGAGCCGAGCGAGAGCATGCGGTTGCCCACGCCGTTGAACGGCGTCCAGACGACGTACTGGCACTCGGAGCGCGCGGCGTTACGGCCGGACCGTAGGTGTTGGACGGCTTCCTTGAAGAGAGGCCCGTTGGGTCCGCACCGCCTGTGCCGGGCCTCGTACCGCCTGAGGCGCTCCACGAGGTAGGTGGATGGGCGGAACGGAGACGGACGGCGGTAGTGAGGCGACGCGTACCGGGAACGGCACGACTGCTCGTCGAAGGCGGGGGAGAGGAGCCCGCCGATGAGGCGGTCTTGGTCGTGCCGAGTAGGCGGCGCGGGCTTGGCGTTCAATCCTGCAGCCTCTGCATCAGCATGGACGCGTGACGCTGCGGAAACTGCACGGTACAAATGAGTTTGATTAGTTTTTTCTTTTGAGAATTTTTTTCTCTCGAATGCGCAGAAGATCTGTGTATCATTATATTAAAAAAGAGAGTTTACAATACAAGCAACGTGTAACAAACGCGTTAGGTGGTCACCAGCTAGACACATCTAGCAAGAAGTTTTGTGGACCGATATTACAAAATGGATCAACCAAAATGCGGTCGACATCGCGTCCTGCGAGTCCTTCCAGAAGAGTTCGCACGCGTGCCCGTTTGAACGCTGGAAACAACGCGTCCAGGCCCTCCACCTCGCTCGACGACAAGGTGCCAGAACGTAAGGCGTCGAGTATCCCTCTCGGTGTTGGCGAAACTGGTGCGGTCAGCGAAGCGATCCCTAGTCGCTTGTTGAGGAGAACATCGCCCCGCTTGGAGGTCGGAATGTGCGCCAACGGCTAGTCGGTAATCCAACTACTCCTGGACCAGACAGGCGGGGCCACCTCACAAGCATCCTCTCTAGAGGTGGGTAACCGATCAGGGGCAGCTCCTGCTCGACCCACACCTCGTCAAGAAACCTTGCAAGTCGTTGACGTCTCTTCTCCACACGCGACGTCGAGTTGACCCACATAACGAGGTGTCAAAAACGCTGATTCTGGCACCGATGGCTAAGACGTGGCGGCGGCCACGCCCGACATGGGTGCCGCATCGCTGAGGCCAGATGTGGCTTGGTCGGCCATCAGACCGTCCATCGGTAGCGAAGAGCCTGCTGTGGGCGTCGCTGTGACCAGCACAACAGGTTCTATCTGAGAAGGCACAACTTGCATAGGCGATGACAGAGGTGGGTGGGCCGTGCGCGGAGCAACTGTCACCGAGAAAATAGCGACCTAGAGCAAGATAGTGAACTCCTCGAGCATTGGATCGTTCCACACGGGTGGCATCGAGCTCCTGAGCGGCTCTATCCTAAATTCGATTAGTGTCCCTCAAAAAGGAAATTGCGTGACATTTTTTTTGAGAAACTGGGTTTCATTTCTGAGAAAGCAGCTCCATCGGGTTTCATCTCCGAGCTTGACGTCATGAGAGTGAGTGTTTTATCTAAGTTTCGTTTTATTTTACATGATCTAGTAGTTTTGAAAACAATACCATGAAACTCTCCACTAAGACTGATCTTAATGTCATTGATCTGTGCAAGTCCCAATGCGTGCCTAAATTGAGAACGAGCATGGTTACCTGGCTTCTGCACGAACTCAGTAGTTTCCAGCGGCGAGAACGTGGATAGGATTCCACGACCGCCGCCGCCGAGCACCAGCACGAGCAAGGTCAAGGTGGCCAAGCACCCGACGACCGCCGGGGCCGGCGCGCGCCATCCTTGCCACCGCCACGCCTTGTAGCTTCCGCCACCATTCCACGCGGCGCCGAGGTCTCCGCCGCCGCTCGCCACCTTGTGCGCTCCCCGCGGCGTTCGCGCCCTCGCCGCCTCCATCGCTGCACCCGCTCTTTCTTGGACGCGCACGCTTCCCGCCTCGCTGACCTAACAAGCATATACTACCACCTTATAATGATCGTATTGGGATATGCAGAGAGCAGCACGCTTTCTCAAGCCATTGTTAACAGCGCCTTCCAGACGCCAAGCTGCAGTCAAAGACTTCCCGTCATGTCTGCATGATGCAAAAATCCGCCAGCAGGTTTAAGCACGGCCTCACGGTGTTGCCCCGTTCGCTTGAGCTTATCAATCGAATTTCTCAGCCATTAATAAATCAGTTAACACATCTATGATGCGCGTTTCGTCTCCCGGCGCGACGAGGCACGTGACAGTGACATGAACGCAAGTATATACGCAGCGCGGCGGGGATCTGTTGCACGTGGATACTCTCCCTGCTGGGAGTCGCACGCAGCACGCATGGGAGTATACAAGAATATAGACACCTGGCATTCCCCGTTGAGTTGCCGTTAATTGTTATACGCATGCCGTGGGCGCAGAGGAAACTGGAAGCGGTCCGGCAGGTCGCTGATGGAACGCATGAACCTCCACGGAACGGGATTAAAAAACTGTATGTTATTGTCGTCGACAATTTGTATTCCAGTGAGTATCTGTATGACAATGAAATTCAGGTTGGAGGAAGCATCTCTAGCCGTCTATGTAGTGTACATACGCGATTTGTTTTCGAAGAACGAATGTGAATACATGCACAGTACTGAAAGCCATTTCTGTAACTACAGGTAGGTACATACTTTACCGCATAAACGAATACAACGAATCTCGAAATGCCTAAAATTGCTCCACAGGCCAGGTACGCAGTTCATTACTCATTAGAACAGAGGAACTGGATCGTCGAGCGTCCACTCAGAGAGTTAGCTATCGAACAACTTGAGGCCGAAGCCGACGTCCTCGCAGTGCCGGACGTACGGCTTGACAGCGGCTACGTCGACGTCCCTCTTGGCTCTGCACCCGAGGATCGGCGGCGAGTGCAGGCACGGCTCCATGGACGTGGACCGGACGCACGCCACGTCGGAGGTCTCCCTGTTCCAGTCCGGCCGGAGCAGGATCCACGGCTTCACGCCGGCGAAGCTGTACGCGACGTAGCCGAAGGTGGACCAGGCGCTCATCGTGATCTTGTCGCAGTAGCTGAGCAGGTAGATCTCCGCCAGCGCCTTCTGGTTGTGCTCGTTCGACGTGTACTGCTGCTGCTCCTCGTGGCTCGGCTGGAACACCGCCACGATCTCCCCGCTCTTGGTGGGGCTCTCGTAGTACATGCCGCGGATCTTCTCGTAGTACCCCGAGTAGAGCGACGCGATCAGCACCGCCTTCACCTTGCCATTCCCGGCGGCGGCGTCGGCTGTCGCGTTGTTCGTCGTCGCCGTCGTCGTCTCGGCGGTGCCGAGCTCCGGCAGCAGCCGCTGCTCCCTGACGCACCGCATCAGCTGGTCGTACATGTTCTCGAACTTGATCGGCTTCTCAGGGAAGATCCGGATCTGGAACCCGATCTTCTCGTCCACTCTGGCAAGGTACGCCTCGTAGTATCTCCTGATGATGCCCCACACTCGGTTCGTCGGGTGGAAGAGGTACCGTCCCAGGTGGTGGAACACGGCCTCCTTCTGCGGGAACATCCTGGCGAGCTCCGCCTCGAACATCGGCGTCAGGAACAGCGCCGGCGCGAAGTAGCTGTCGGACTTGAGGATCATCCAGTTGAACTTGCCGAGCATCGCCTGGTCCTCGTCGCAGAAGACGTTGTCAGACAGCTTCAGCTGGAACTGTTCCACGTGGAGGTACACGTACGCCGGCAGCGACGACGCCGGCACGCTGGCGGGGTCGACGTCGTTGCGGACGACGTTGCTCTTGAGCATGTTGGCGTAGCTCTCCGGCGCGCCGATGTGGAGCTTCTGCGGGTTGTTCTGCGGGAAGTTCCCCGGGAGCACCCACGAGCTGCCCGGGAACGGCTCGCAGAAGAGGCCCTCCTGCTCCGCCGAGACGTGCATGAGGAGCACCCGGTCGGTGAGCAGCGCGTAGAGGAAGGTGGACGCGATGGTGAGCATGCGGTTGCCCAGGCCGTTGCAAGGGAACCACACCACGTACTTGCACTCCGAGTTGTCGGCGTTGCGCCCGGCCTTGAGCTGCTTCACGGCCCGCCGGTAGCGCTTCGTCCCCGGGCCGCACTTCTTGTGGTACGCCTCGTACTTCCTCAGCTTCTGCGCCAGGTAGGGGGAGAGCGGGAAAGGGGATGGCTTCCGGTACAGGTTCGACTTGTAGCGGCTCTGGCACGAGGATTCGTCGAATGCCGAGGGCAGTAGTCCGCCCAGAAGCTTATCCTGGGACACAGATGTTGCCGTCGATGCAGAGACGTTTTTCAGAGCGACAGGTTCTGCAGATAAGAATTTTAATTGAATGAATGGGTTATCAGAGATGAGTAGAAAAATGTAGGAAAAGAATGGAAATTTATTGCAAACATGTGTAAATTGAAGATTTTGGCCCAATGTGAGGTGACAAGTGGGTGTCAGAGGTAAAAAAAACAACTTTGATAATCTTTATGACCGTAATAATCAGAAAACGTACAAGTGGATATATTATGGACTAAAAGGCGATAAAAAAAATAAGCATACGCAGCGGCACTGATTCTGGAATTTTAAGTGTTATTTTCTCTATTTGAATGTCTAGATTTAGGGTGTTGTCTTATGATCAATCATTTCATTGTTCACAACCACATAAAAAAAACTAACATATCTTTCTTTTCCTGAAAGCAATTGGCTAGATGCTTCTTAACAGGGACATCGAGCTTATATAATGCCTTGTTTAGTTCAACCCAAAAACCAAAAAAATTTCAATATTCCGCATCACATCGAATCTTGCGACACATGCATAGAGTATTAAATATAAATAAAAATAAAAACTAATTACACAGTTTATCCGTAAATCACGAGATGAATTTTTTAAACCTAGTTACTCCATGATTGAACAATGTTTGTCAAATAAAAACAAAAATGCTACAATACTCCAACCCAAAAAAAATTTGGGAACTAAACAAGGCCTAAGTCAACAAGAAATGAGACTTGAGAACAAAGCCAATACCACTCACTTCAAAATCTAAGAGTGCATAGGTGCAAACTAAAGGCCCTGGCATCTTTTTTCAAGCGCGCTCAGCTGGTTGGGTTGGTGGAGCTTGATTTGACACGAATGATAATATTTTTTTTATTCTAGGATTTAACAACGTTGTTTTTTAGTGGTAGACAACGTACTTATCGATAACAATATGTCTATAGAAACTTGAGCTAGTGTTCACTTTGCCTCTCTAGGTGAGAAATTGGAACGTTTGATATGTTTGGATTCCGCCTTGTTGTCTGCCTCATTATCTGTGCAAGTGAGGGTTTTCCTTTCTAGACTGGGGCTGAGCGGATTTGGCTTGCCTCCGCTGGCAGGGCTCACCTTGTGGGGTGAGGCTAGGCAAGAAAAGCTGACAACGAAACCAAATTTGCCATTTATCCAATCATTCAAAGTCGTTTATAAGGGCAAGATGTACTTATACTTATGTTTAAGTCTGTATTGTGATTAATTAGTAAAAAAGAAAGAAAGAGAGAAACAAGAGAAACAGAGGCAGTCACGTCACGTTCTCAACTAAATATGGCACCCAAAAAATACGTCTCATTCTCAAATAAATATGGTAGCAACAAATACGGCAGACAATAGACTGCAATTCATCACTTCCTAACTGTGGGCAGCGTCACTTTATTTAGACTTGGGAAGTAGTTAGTATTTTTCTTAAAAAAAACAGTATATTGCCATAATAAGGTCTTGGTTAAGGCTACTTTGAAAATACTCTCCTAAATCCAGGGAGCACTCAAGCAAAACTTGGGCAAGAGCAGAACACACGCCCCGGCATTTACGCAGAAGCCTTTGGAAGGAACTGTGGTGACTGACGAAGCAGGACAAGATCCGGGCAGTGATGCATCATGCGCCGGCGTGATGGCATCACGACGTCTTCCCACATGCCGAGTCGCTGACACAACAAACAGGATCCGCCTCTGTACATGTCCACAAACTCACACTGTCGCAGTGTAGCTGCATGCAGCAAGTCTGCTCGTTCATGAAGTGGCAGATCAGCGATCCGATCACAAATCTGGATGCAGAATTCATGTGATCTGATTAATGCGCGGTGTGCTCCGCCATGGCCAATTGGCCATAATGCCAGCGTACCACAGCAAGTAGGAGTACCACGAACGAATCAACGATGACGTCTTCTAGAATCGGACGCTGAGCTACCTCCTGACAAAACGCCAATTCGCGTTTGGCCATTGACGAACAAAAAGGCGGGCAGAGTTGCATACGACAGCGTCTCCCCGTTCATAGGCCAACGGCCAACCCCGTCTGGGAAATCGGCGGCGGGAAACGCGAGAATTCCCAGTTCCCACGCATGCCCTCCGGCCGGTCAACGAGCTAACGTGCGACGTGATACCCGAAATTCACAGGGCAAAACGGAGTGCAGAGGACAGGATTACAAGAAGCTTACTTTGGCCCTGAGGCGTCGCGCCGCGGTCGCCGGCGTCCACGTTGCGGCCGACGGCGGGCTTGGAAACGACGGGCGGAGAGGAGGAGGAGGACGACGAAGGGAAGGAGCTGCTGCCCCAGCGGCCGCCGAAGACGAGGAAGAGGAGGGGCAGCGTGAGGAGGAAGCCGACGAGCACCATCTCCGGGCGGACGCCGCCGGAGCCGCGCCAGCCGCCGGCACGCTTCCTGTCGTCCTCGGCCGGAGCCCGAGGGCTCCGCGACCGCTTCACGTCCATCTTCTCTCTCCCAACTCCGTGGCCTGCTCCGACTGCTGCCTCGTCGTGTTTATTAGAAGCTCTCGTTTCGTTTTGATCCGTGTGTCGACGGCTTGCTTGTTCCGGCTTCTCTCCTCCTCCTCCTTGGAGTTGGAGGCTTGGAGCTGGTCAACCAGCTGGTGGAATGGAAGCTACGGGGGGCCGGGTCTTGAAATGGAAGAAGAGGGCCGGGAGTGACGCCGACGTGTGCCGCCCGGATCATCATACATCGGGAGCACTGCTCCGTAGATCGTAGAGTTGTATTCTGCAACGCACACCACTTATTCTATTCGCTAATTCGCATTTGCGAGTACTTAAACTGCTGTGTGTACTCGCGCGGGAGTTGTTAGCTAGGCTTGCTTATCATTGAATTAGTTAGCTTGTGGGTCACTGTGATAGGAAGGAGGAACAATTTTCTATAGCTTCTGCCGGTTACATAGAAAAGTGTTTGCTCTTTCTAGCCTAACTGTATCTTTCTCGGTACTAATCATATTCTCGTCCTCGAATGTTTATCTTTTGACTCTGTATTTTCATCTGAAGCAACACATCTGAGTCGTTCGTGCTTAAAACATGGGCGGTAATCGAACTATCTGTACTGAAATTCTTGTCAAAATGGTATGATATTTGGACCCTTCTTATTATTCATCATCTATTTATTTTTGGAAAAGACACTCCCTGACCCACTCTGAACTCTGAAGGGACTGGCATGTGTCATGTTATGCTGAATCACAATTGACAACTGTCAAATTGCCCGCAGTGTCCTTTCTCCGTTGCAGGAATTGATAGCTCTATCTCGGGACTCCGAACTCCGATCAAGGCCATGCTGCCATGCGTGCGCTGGGGTTTCTTCCTCCGCTACCCCCACATGGTTTTGGTAGTTCGTGACGTCCTGCACTTCTATCTCGTCACTAGTTTTTTGTGAGATTGGGTTCATCGGGACAGGACGGCTTCGCAAGGACATGTGATTTGATTCTTCTAAGGAGGGTTTACTTCGTTTTCATGGGCTGCGGAATTGCAGACCATGGCTCTATTATTGGAACTTGATTCGTTGGTGGTAGGTGAGTGGAGTGGAGTACTAGAATATGTACGCGCATCTTAATCCTTCAACACCAACGAGCTGCGAAAATAACATAATCAACCCTATCCTAGTGATGCAATACGTATGTATACTTCCTTTCAGCCATTCTTGAGAAAGTGACCGTATTCGTGTATATATATTATGCTCCTTGAATACTTCAACGTCATAAAACTCGTCCGTCACCATCACCATCAGGGATCGACTTGTTGTGTAGGTGGGGCAGCTGTGAACTGGGGCTGAAGCTGGACTATATGCATCGGTTAGTTGTGTCATTTTCACTCTGCGTGAGGTGTCCATCAGACGGCCATTGCACGATCGCAAATGCAGCACACAAGTGCGAAGACTGTCTCCAGAAGCTGAAGCTATGTGATCTTCTGCGCCAACAGGCTGTCTTCAGAGGAGGAGCGATCTGCCGTCAATCTGCCATGTGTCCATGAGTACACGTGACAACTGACAACTTCTCGCCGCTGAAGGATTTCCCCGACGAATCCAAGGAGGCAAGGAACCATGGGCAATTCAGTCAAAAAAAGGAACCATGGGCAATGGTCAGTGCTGCATCGCTATTTCCCTAACTTGCAGACTACACTAATAAAGAATGTCTACATAGAACCAGAAGCCGTCAACATAAACGCAACTACGCATAATTAGTTGTACGCGATCACGCACCATCAAATGCTGCGGCCGTGGTTTCATCATCGTGTCTGTCTCGTCGGTGATCGAGCATAATTGCAAGAACGCATTGCAACGCCGCCTGGGCGGCTGGACCTGGAGGTGGAGCTATCCGTGAGACCCATATGACTTTTGACTCCAACCGATTTTACTGTCCGGCTACGGGGAGCGTGACAGGACCGCATCATGTCGCTGCACAAGTGCCGACTGCCCACATGGCTTGCCGCCTGGCAACTTCCACTGTGTGCAGGACAGCGAGAACAGGTGAAGGGATGGGTCGCCCGTCGCCGCGCGCGTCGGTGATTACTGGTTCGAACTCCGAAGAAACTTGGCCGGACCGCTGGAAGCACGGAGCCGTCAACCACGGGTGCTGGGGCGCATCAGCGCATGGGCGGAGGCGGAACTCTTGCCGCGCGGCAAGGGGAGTCAGGACCAGGAACCTCTGTGGCGGCGGGGCCGCGGGGGCGCCATGACCTCCCGGCGCCGCGGCGCGTGCTCGCAGTCGCAGGCCCAAAGGCTTAACCCGCCTAGACAGCAGTACATGGTTTAAGAGCCCGTGTTAAAAGCCCGATATAAACATGAGATGATGGGATCGTGCGGGGCACGTCTGTGGTGGCCCACTGCTGTATTGGGCCGTACATGCACCCGTGTATGATGGGTGCCTTGTTTCCTTCATATTTTCCCCAAAGTGAAGAAGAGTAAATATGGCAACGGGTACAAACCCGCTGGGTTTTGCCATTCCAAATCCATGCTCATTAATATAAAATATGTCCACAAAAAACTTATGACCTGTCACGGGTTTGATTTTGTGCCCAAACCAAAGTTTTAAATAGCGGGCTAAGCCCCTTAGCGGCTGCCTTTCCCAAAGGCTAAGACAGGCTATAGCGGGCTAAATAGCGGGCTAAGCCATTTAGCGTCTGTGAGAAAATATGTAAATCATCAAGTAACTTTGCACATAATAAACGTAGAAGATGAAGACATTGCAAATTCCAATTACCAACTAACAGATACTTCAAAGCTAGACTGATAGTCTGATATACATCACACATGTATTTCAGCATTTGATTAGTTATCTGTACTCATCTAATCATCTTCAGTATGAGAAGATTTCATATGCACTCGAGTGTTAGCATCTTGATTTTCCTCTGAATCAGAAGAAGAGGCTGCAGGCTCACGCTGCATCAAAGTTCAGAGATGCCAGAGTCCTGATGGGAAAAGAAACTAGAAACTAAACCATTCAGCAATTCAGCATGAGCGTAATAGAATCTATAACACATACGAGATCCAGGCATCAACACTACCAATACCAAATCTAATGTGAGAAGAGTACGAGGAAGAAGTAGCTTACCTGTCTGCTCCAATTGGGACAAGGCGACATGGTCACTAGCTTGCCGCGCGCCAATCAAAGTTGGTCATCACCCCCAGTCGCAGATCGAAGACGGTTGTCGCTTGGATGTCAGTATGTCACAGCTGCTCGTCGCCGCCAGTCAGCAGAAGCAAGCAGCCGCCGCCGCCGCAAGAGATACTCGCTCCGAGACTGCCGCCGGCGCAAGAGATACTCGCGTCGAGACTGCCGCCGGCGCAAGAGATACTCGCATCGAGACTGCCGCCACCGGTTGAAGCAGCAACAGCAGCAGCCGCCGCCGCCGCCGCCGTCGCCATCGCAAGCGCTCTCTGCGTCGAGACTCAGAATGGGCAAATGACTAGGGTTACGCTCTCCAACTGCAAGTGTATTGACTCAATCTGGGCTGGCGCACGACTTGGGCCAAAGGTTGTTGAAAGCCCATTGAGTTTTGGCCTGATACGACGCTAAGAGCACTGCTATTTAGCGACTTTAGCGTGTTTTTGCCCGCTATTTAGCGGCAAAACTCATTTAGCGCAAAATCCATCAAAGCCTAGC
>Ga0182004_10002580_pt1 | contig 14182 bp, 16 predicted proteins | sample Sormic07211540_1_FD_120479 | JGI IMG/M metagenome (GOLD analysis project Ga0182004, IMG submission 120479) | Endophyte microbial communities from Sorghum bicolor roots, Mead, Nebraska, USA - 072115-40_1 MetaG | ecosystem: Host-associated > Plants > Roots > Unclassified | place: USA: Nebraska...
AATTTTGCAGAATGGGTACAAGGGGTTCTATTCGAGCAATTATCTTCCCATGACACCAAAGAGTGTGAATGATATCCACAAACGAGGTGGTACGGTTCTTGGAACATCACGAGGTGGCCATGATACCAAAAAGATCGTTGACAACATTCAAGATCGTGGAATTAATCAGGTATATGCTTGCTGATTAGTGTGTCTTTGCATAACTCTTATTTTGGACGCTGAGTAAATGTTCTTCTTTACCACATCTAGGTGTACATTATAGGAGGAGATGGAACTCAGAAGGGTGCATATGAGATTTACAAGGTGATCATTCTCATGAGTATGTCTGTCATACGTGGTTCAGAACTTCAGATACTGTCAAACCATGTCATCTGTGCATTTCTGTGATGTCTGTTCAGTGCACTCGAGCAGTAGTGATTTTGAATGTGCTCAATTTATGTATATGTATAGTTAAGTGTTTTTATTGACAAATAGCGCGAAGAATTGTAATCCAGAAGTTAGTTTTTTATTATGCTCTGTTTTTAAAATTACCGCAGGAAATTCGGAGACGTGGTCTACATGTAGCTGTTGCTGGTATTCCCAAGACTATTGATAATGATATAGCGGTAATTTGGCTACTTGTTCTTTTTTCAGCTTGCATATATGCTTTTGTTGCTTACCTCTTGATTTGAGAGACTGTAGTGCAGAGACCTGGAGTATGCTGATTATTTGTATATACATTGTCAGGTTATAGACAAGTCATTTGGTTTTGATACTGCTGTAGAAGAAGCCCAGCGTGCCATCAATGCAGCTCATGTGGAAGCTTCAAGTGCTGAAAATGGGATAGGGTTAGTGAAGCTTATGGGTCGCTATAGTGGTTAGTTTTCCTGCCTACAAACTGAAGAATGTTCACCTTTTGTCAAAGCGTAATAGTTTTTTTTCGTTTAAATCTTTCATTGTGTTGCCCTTACTGTGATACTTCCTTTATGATTCAGGGTTTATTGCCATGTATGCTACTCTTGCAAGCAGAGATGTGGTGAGTTAATGCCTTCTATTTATGCCTAATCCAGTCAATATTCTCTAGTTTCTTCAAGTGTCCTATTTTACATATTTGGCCCTGTTACCCTTTTGAATTCTGTCACTTTGTAAGTATAATCACTAAATATTCATAATCTTCTTTGAAAATGGACCTAATTATTCATGTCTATCTTATGTAGGACTGCTGCTTGATTCCTGAGTCACCCTTTTATTTGGAAGGAGAGGGTGGACTATTTGAGTATATAGATAGGAGGTTGAAGGAGAACAACCACATGGTTATTGTTGTGGCGGAGGGAGCTGGACAGGATCTTATTGCTCAAAGTATACCTGCTGCAGATCAGCAAGATGCATCTGGAAATAAGCTGCTTCTTGATGTTGGTCTCTGGTTGACTCACAAGATTAAGGTACATTCCTATTAGCCCATTTTCATCACTATACTCCATCTTGATTCCACCTTTTGTAACTATTGTTGCTTGAAATGGCAGTTTGACATGCACTTTGTGCGCAACTTTCTAATTTTCACTAAAACTACAAGAATGTACACATGGCTGTGACATGTCTTGGGTTTGTAACAAGTCTACCTTAGGCAAGTAAAAATGAAACTGCTGATAGGTTTAGCAACCTAATGTCCAAGGGAAAAAGTTTGTGTGACTTTGTATTGTTTCTGAAACGAGTCACTGATTAGTGTTTCTGTGGTGTTGCTCCAAAGTTTCTCTGAACAATTCTTTGCTGTTGCATTATTGCTTTGTAGGATTATTGCAAGAGCAAGAAGATGGAGATGACTATTAAATACATAGGTAATCATCTTCTGTTTACTTGGTCAACACAGTGTTAGTTTGTAATTTATAGTGTGTCAAGGAATCTGAGGAAGTGCCTGCCCTTTTTTTTATGTAGATCCAACCTACATGATCCGTGCTATTCCAAGCAATGCATCAGACAATGTCTATTGCACACTGCTCGCACATAGTGCCATTCATGGTGCAATGGCAGGATACAGCTTTACAGTCGGAATGGTTAATGGCAGGCATGCATATATACCATTTCATGTGAGTAACTTTCTGCATCCCTTTCATAAACAGGGATAATATTAGTATTGCCCCTTTCGGGCTTTTTTTTTCATTCTCGGAATATGCAGGAGCTGTATATAATTTCATTGGGAAGAAAGGGAAATACAATTGAAAGGGAGGAAGCTCCCGAACCCTGAGACACCCTTATAACACACCCTTTAATAGAAATTACAAAGTTTCACCAAGCACACAAACATGCGACCAGAAGTATCCAAGGACAGTAGCTTCATGTAATCCTTAGATGCCTGAACTTTTTCGGTACATTTTGACAGTCTTGCTCGCTGCATACCCGAAAAGAAATGAATTCAATTCAGTGTAGTGCTGAACAAGTGTTGTGCTCGATTGAACAAGCACATAAGGAATCTACACTAACCAGTAGCAATCACATTGCACTGCACTAGGTTTGAATTTCCAGGGCACCTTGGTAGACATTGAAGCTTAACTAAAATTTCTTTTGTATATTTGCTTCCAAAGAGAGTTGTGATATGTGTTCTGGCAGGAAGAGAGTTGCTTCCATATGGGAGAGACAAAATTCTTCCCTGTCTCTCGTAATGTTACTTTTGCAATCTATATGACTAAATTTATTCTGACCACAGAGGGTGACATCTACAAGGAACAAGGTGAGGATAACTGACAGGATGTGGGCGAGGCTGCTGTCTTCAACCAACCAGCCGAGTTTCCTGAGCCAGAAGGACATCGACGCGGCAAGAGAAGCCGATAAGGCGGCCAATGCGAAGAACCAATCTGCACCAGCGTTGGCAAATGGTGAGAAATAAGTATGCTTTTGACGGCTCTTTGTTGTGTACAGTAGCTGTTGCAAACTGACTGAGGTCAGTAGGCCAAAACTGCGAATTCGATGAGTTTTGCTTCCATTTGCATCGGAACAGAATCCACGTAATAAAAGTTTCATAGTGTGTGTATTTGCGTTAGTAAACATGTACCAGTGCTCTGCAATTTGCTTGTGTTGGTCGAATGTGCCGGCCTCCATCCGCTGCCGTTGCGCTTCATCTGAAGCAAGGCTGTGGCCACAACAGGTACTCTGGTGTGAGTAAACGGCTCTTCTGCTAGAAAGTTTCCTGTGACCGTGTCTCAGGCGTGACAATATCACGAGAGGTTACCTTCCGCTGCTCAATGTATCGTCCCGTGTCCCACCAAACTAGCCGTCGATCGTCCATGGACCATGATCCTCTTTGTTCATGTTGTCCTCAAGTTGTCTCTTATTTTCGTCCCACTGTTCTGCACGTCGGTGGTGGTTGCGCTTGGTCAGCAGGTTTCCATGCTCAGTTCTTCCCTGATGCCTGATGGCCCTACGTTTTTGCATGGGGAGAAGGCACCGACGGCGTCGAAGCGCAGAAACCACCACAGCAGCCGGCAACCGATGTTCCTGTGCCACAACCTGCAAGACCGGACGTCGACAACGCGAGGGCACCTGAATCCGTCAATGCGGACGACGCCGGTGCAGCTCCACGCGATCAGGAGGAGCAGGCGAACGAAGAAGCAGAAACCGCGGTGCCCGACGTTACAGGTGGAACCCTGGCGCAGGCGGAGGTGAAGCCGATTCCCGGAACAAACGCCTCGCGGCCCGCGGCACCACCGGACACGCCAGAACGCGACGTGGCGCCGGCGCCGCGAACCGAGCACGCGCAGGCGGCCGAGATGGAGCCGGCGGACGTCGACATTGACACCGCGAAGCCCGAAGGCTGCACCACGCCGCCGCCGCCGCCGGTGCACGACTCGGAGGGGTCCGACACGCAGAGCGCCGACGGCCGCGGGAGCCCAATGCACGGGACGCAGGCGGGCGCGAGCGTGATGAAGCGGGACGTAGTGGCTGCCTCCAAGTCGAGGCTGTTCGCGTTCCGGTCCTTCACGCGGGACAAGAAGGTGATCAAGCAGCCCGCCGGGGCCGCGGACACGGCATCTCCAGATAGACGCAAGGCGGGGGAGGCGTGCACGGAGAACAAGGAGAAGGGCAAGGAGAGGCGGAAGAGGTTCTGGAAGTGATCGAGAGGTGGTCGCGTGTGCTAGTTTTTGCCATGCACGTCGCGCCCGCCGCCGGGCACGTCACACAACGATGACTGTAGAATGCATTGTCGCGGTGCAGTTTAACCTTTTCTTTAGCACCATGTAAGTATCATGATAGGTATATAACATGAATTTGTTGATTCTCCTTTCATGTAATGATTTGTCTACAGTAGTGTTTTCCTCAAGTTGCTTGTTTGTTCGTTTGGCTGATAAGCTATGAGGTTGATTTATTGTGAGAGAAAAACACTACTGATGACTGGCAGATTCAGCTATTTATTGTGAGAGAAAAACACTACTGATGACTGGCAGATTCAGCTAATAAGCTCAAGAGAACATGCTTACATTCGAACATTTAAAAATTATAACCAAATATAAGAGATTTTTAGGAATGAAAGATGGTTCTGCATTAAATAGTAGCACAAAATTGGTAGTTATTATGTCATTACTTGTCATTTATCAACCAAACTCTATTAACAATGCTAACGCTAATGATAACGTCTGATTAGAAAATAATAAGGTAACGTACCCGTAGAAGTCCGAATGGGAAGAGAAAAAGGAAATCCTACTAATAAGGTAAGGATATGTCTTTTGTATTCTTTCATTTATTCTAAAATCTCTAGAATACACTGTAGTACAGGACAGGTATGGTCCAGAAATCAGATATTGCAACTCTACAAGAGCAACAGAGCATGGATAGGAAGACATGTTCACTCTCAAAGGCAAAGTAGAACATCTTGATGAAAGATCACTAGATGTCTCCAAACTGCTGATGCTAGAAATCTCTGCTCCACCAACACCATTGGTTCATATGGACGACGGAAAGCCAGAAGCCCAGAACTGCCAAGGCCTTATCCATCGAGCATAGTTGCCCCCATGTACCATGGAGCAGCTGAGGCTTCCTCCTCAGATCCGTTACTCATTTTCCCAACAATCCCGATATCTGAATGATGGACCTTCTTTGCTGCATATAATGATGAACACTCATAAGCTATAAAAACATTCATAAACTACTGTAACGAGAGTAATCTAGCCTGCTTAATTGTATAAGGCATCTTTTTATATGTAAAAGAATACACAAAGTACAATCTTGAAATATGTTCCTCATCGTTCCTACTAATAGAGAAATTATAACTTTACATGTGCAGAACTAGGATTGCAACTCATGATATATATAGTTTGCAATTTTCGTATGTACGGAGCAGGAACTATAACTCATGCATGATATATGCATAAAGCTAATAAAGTTTCTGTGAAAGCAGAGATGCAGAGGGCCCACCAAATACATTCATATAAAAGAAAATGGGTTATAGAAGTACATACGGGCAGTTATGTTCAAATCAATCAGGCCACGACTCAAAGAATCAGCCCATATGCCAGACTTGACCTCAAAGGATCCTTTCTTCACATCTGTTTTTGATGTTGACATTGACGCCGGCTCCAGCTTTGTGGGTGATTTGTTCAAGGATTTGACAGCACTTGCTTTAGGCAATTCGGTACGTGAAGTGAAGGCACCAAAATTCAGCTCCTCTAAAGGACTATGATCGGAACTTTTCACACTTACAGGAGGATCATGTCTTGGTTCATTAAGACCTGAACCTGTATTTGAAGAGAATAGATCGGAGTCAGATCCATCAAGATTCCTCACTGCAATTGCAGCAAAAGGATCAAAATCTGCAGCAATGGAATGCTGGTGAATTGAGTTTTTAGATTTGCCTGGGATGTCATGCGCTGAGAACTCTGTGTCTGAAGGGAATGATGTTGCAAAGGATGGTTGGAAGGGATAGAAAACAGAGGCTGAAGAATGTGCAAGGCAAGATGGATTATGCTCTGAGGATTTATTATTTCCGCGTCCTGAGAATTCTGTATCTGAATTGATGGAATCAGCAAATGATGATCTGCCTGCAAATAGATCAATAATGTCCTGTGATAACATCCAGGAAGGGGCAGTTAGGAAACTGATGTTAACATAGTAAGCAATTGTAATCATCAAGTATTTCATTAATCAAGTTTGTAAAGTGTTGATCACATAGTCAATATAATTAGGATATATTGTTCATTTGCCGTGAACAGATTCTACTTTCTTGTGTCACTGAAAAAGTGGGTCCTCAAGTTACGTCCTTCTGAAGTGTGATATTCATTTGCCATGAGAAGATTTTCAGCCTGCTTGTCTATGATTTTTTTCGGCTGCGGCTGCATGCTGAACCAGTTTGCTGTTTGCAGCCACAGCTGCAGCTGCAAAAGGCTGCAGCAAGCGCGCCCTTTTGTATCATATTTATGTAGGGTACAACATAAACAACCGCAAGATATGTAAAATGAAGTGAATTATTAAAAAGGTACCACTAGATACTATACTAGGGTAAACCTGTGCGTGAGAACCAGTTGCTGGAGTAGCATAATGGAAATCTGCATTAGCAAATAAATCAACTTCTGGCACAGAAGCAGTTCCAGCACGTGGCAGAGCTCTAGAAGTAGATGCAGTGGTGTCCACAAGGTCATCCATTAAACTTGGTCCAAAGAGATCCATATGATTAGAGCTAACATTAGCTGTTCCTGATGCATTTTAAAGGTAGAGATAAGTATAATGTCTAACAACAAAACGATGCATGTGGTCAAATTGAGATAAATCTACAGAAAAATCTTCGTGCCAGAGCTCATTATACTAATAACCAGAAGAATTCTGACGCAAGCTTCAGTACATACATAGCAAAATAACAATGTCTACCAACACAAAGCAACCATTCTAATACAACAATAACACCAGAATGTTCCACATAAGTAGAGGAATACAAACCAGATGTGGAAGGTTCTCGAGGGTTGAAGTCGTCGTCGTCATCTTCATTTGCTTTCTGTGAAATTGTTCCTCCAGATGTGGAATGAAGATTTGATGATGATTTCAGGTGTGATGTTGGAGAATCTTGATTTCTACAACATACCACATATCTTTCAGGGTGACATGCATCACAATGAAAAGAATTATCTAAGAAATGGTCACTGAAGGGATTCTGAAGTAAATAGTTACCTCCTGTGACGCCGTTCTCCCTTTATTGGCTTATAGTTAGTTGCACTGTTTGTGTTTTTTCTCGACATTTGTCTAGTACTTCTAAAATTTGAAATTGATCCTTTACTTTGGTTACTCCATTCCTTGCCTCTGTAGCTATTACTGGATGTGTCAGCTTCTTTTGAACTCTGTGTGCTCCCATAGTGAATACCAGATGAGTAGCTGCCACTGCCAGATGCTGCGCTTGACTTGTATGTTATTCCAGTTGATGACAAACCAAAGTACCTACATGTATGATCCATGTAAAGATGATATTTCTGCAGAGAATACCATGCTGCATCAGTAAGTAAGATATGAATGACTCACTTATCCCTCGTAGCAGCAGCCTTCTCTCTGATTTGCTGAAGTTTATCCCTATCATCCACGGTAGCTAGAACATTTTCAGCCTTCTTTCGAACGCTGAGCCCAACATCTTTTCCATTAGGCTCCACATACTCGAAACTTGTAAGTTTCTTCCCGAAAGGCAAACATCAGATGAGATCAGGTGTTATAAGCAGTGAAATTTGAATTGAACAGGCTGATGGCACATACCGCAATCTGTGAGCTATTGTCAATAATTTCATCGACAACACGTTCAGTTCCATTAGCTAAAAGATACTCAATCACAGTCAATGCCTGTAAATGAGATAAAGCAAGCAATCATGTACGAAGAAATTAAACAATCTAAACAGTGTATTCATCAACAATTAACTCCATATATCATTTCTCTCTTAAAAATACCGACCTTATACACATGGCGCCAATTTGCACCAGTGTTCCCCAGCCGTTGCCACAACACATTCATGATCATGGCACATTCATCACTGCAGAAAAACAGTGATGATAGAACAACAGAAAGAATTACAATAAATTTAAGAACAAGTGAGGTGGGGAAGAAACTGAGATTTGGCACCCACTATCTTTTGGTGGCTCTGGCAATGTCAGCCAAGTTGGAGCCGTGAGGACCCCATGGCTCGTCGCTGGTGGCATCTAGAACCTGCAGTCGAGAAGAAACACTCGTGATCGAAATCTACACAAATCTAAGAACCCAAAACATCGATGCGCCAGAAAACATTTGGGTATCAAAGTTAGACCGAGTGCGGATTCCAATAGAAGAAAACCCCAACCTTCTGCTCGATTTCCGGCACCTTGAGCACCTTAAGGTTCACCTCCCTCTTTCTGCGTATAAAGGGAAAAATAAAAAGGAAAAGGAAGAGCTAGCTGTTCACCAAAGTCCTTTATTTCTTTTAAAATAAAAAGAAAAATTTTGAGAAGAAACGCGGTTCTTACATCTCTCGCACGGTTTGATCGAGCACCTTCATGAAATCCATGGCGGCGAGAAGAAGGACGATCGTGGGCTCGACTCCGGTCTCCGGCTGCTTATCTCTTCGTCCTCTGGGGTTCCCTGGAGGGAGGATGCGCGAACGATTTTGCTTCCTCTCTCTGACTCTCTCTCTCGAGACGAACAACGGGAGGCTCGTGCGCAAACCGACTAGCACCCGGGCCGGCGTGGCGACTGGCGACCCGGGAAAAGGAAAAACGGTGGCGCCGCGGCGCGGAATGGTAGCGCGCACGCGCAGTTCCGTCGGCGGACCTGCGGCGCGGCTGCCACGTGTGTCCTGCAGGAGGGACTCCGAGTCCGGCGGCTCGGCGGCTCCTCGTCAAGGTTGGACTTGTCTCGGGCCCCTGGATCTTTCTTGCGAGCTTTCCGGACGTGGGCTTGTCAAGGATATTGGACCATCATCACATGGGCCGTGGGCTGGTTTGAGGTTCTGAATTTGCTACACTGGGGGAGTGGGGACAATCCACGGTCCCGCGGAGCGGAATCCCAGGCACGCTGTACATTGTCCGACGATTTCTTGTGAAACACGTGCTTCAGCCCTCGGCCCTCCAATTTTATTGGGCTTTCCTCTGACGTGGGCTCTTCATTAGATTCTCGCTAAAAGCCAATGTGGCCCACGACAGCCGAACTAAAACAACCCTTTTTTTTTTTTGCGAAGAAAAGGAAAGGGGGAAGCGACACCGACCGACAGACGTGCGGTGCAGCGGTCGCTCCTCCATCCACGCAGCTCGTACGCGTATTTCTTGGTAAGACATTGCCATCTGCCACCGGTTCTCCATCATGTGGCTGCCGCTCAAGAATTATTGCGACCGCGTCAAGGCGATCCACCACCGATCCTGATCGACGCGCGAGGGATGGGGATCTATGCAAATCTCAATGATATGTGCCCGCACCCAGCCTTTGGACAAAACGGAGGGTGGGAATAATTGAGCGTAGGATGCATGCAATTCATCATCAGCAATAAAAATTAGCACCGCTAATCATTGTACTTGTGCCCGCCCAACACAACGCCTGTATACAGCGAACTTAATCCTTATACAGAGACTTGCAGTGCAAGGGCAGCAACTGGCCAAGCCTGCTCCAAAAGCAGTGAGGAGGCATAGCAAGATTGTTTACTTCTTTTTAGACAATGAGCAGGATTGTTTACTGGAGTATTTATCTGAGAATGCCAGGAACAAAACTTTCTGTGTACTCTTTCACTGGGAAAAAAAAAAAGAGGATTCATTTACTTATCTCCTGAAAAAATGCAAAATTTATTCCACCGGGAACAAGAATTGCCTCAGGGAGGAGTAACAAAAAAAGAAAAAAGAAAGAATCATGTAAAAGAGATAATTACATGTAAAGAATGACCAAAAAGAATGTTAATGATCTTGTACCGAATCTGTTCACAAATCTCTTCGGCTTCTCCAGCTTGCTTGGCTCAACTCGTCGCTACAATCCCGGCTGCCGAATTCCCTCAGCTGGAACAATCTAATCTCCTCGGATTGTGGCTCTAAGAATACCTCGCTGCGTCCGGGTTGAAGGCCGTTGTTCAAATTAGAGTCTGCTAAACTATCTAGTGCTCTAACCACCTGGGAGATGAGACACGGTCACATTTTGATCCTTTGTCGTCAGTCATTCAGGAATAGGGGGGAAAAAGGTGTTGCAGAATATGTTACCTGCCCCATCCGTGGCCTCATTGCTGCAGAATGCCGAATGCATGCAGCTGCAGCTCCGATCATATGAAACATCTCGTTTTCATCGAACCTGTTTTCCATCCTAGGGTCAGGAAGGTCCCCAAACTCCCGATGCTCAATTGCCTTCATCAGAAGAGGGCGAGCCTGAAATTTTTCCAACATGCATAAGGTTGAGTTAAGACCATAACAGCAGTAAACCTATCCAAGTTCAAATGCTAAGCTCTCACAATGAAAAATAGAAACACACATACACACACATTGAGCCAAACATAGCCCCCATGGTATCTGTTACAACCGATTTCATTGATTGCATATGGGACTCATATTCTTTATTGTAAAGGACATAGAATCTTTCTAACTATATCAAACACTTGTGGACTTGTAGACCTAGTAGAGTAGAGGTGATCCTTGGACACGCCACATACGGGGAAAAATTCTTGCATCTCCCCTTATGGTTTGCATATCTACACTTGTGCTCTTTAGGAATGTGTTCAGATCAATTTAGGTGTCATTTGTGTAATGTGTCAGCTCCTTTCATGATTGCAACAGTTATAACTGGTGTTTTGCTTTGGTCCTGCATTAAGCTCCTTGAGTCATTGAAGTTCCCATCTGAGCTTCTTTCATGCTGAACCACAGTATGAAGACTGCAATAAATAAGTCCCTAGCACTCTAGCCACTTTTTGTGTGCCACTCTGGAAGAATAATCTGGTTGCCCACTTTATAAAAGGTACAGTTCCTAGAATTTTTAGCAACTGGTTCCCTCCAGATCACTCTTGGTTGACATGCAATGCAACTGGGACCAGTGGAAGGATTAAACATACAGTGGATAACAACCAGAAGCAATGCCCATGTCATGGAAGAAATACAATGGCCATTCAGCTTTTAAGGGAAAAGAATAAACTAGTGAAAGCATCAGCAGAGAATTAGCTACTGCAAGATAGAACTCAAATTTTGAGGCATTCCACTTCCACATCAACTTAATGGATATCTATCGACAGCCTGTGGAACAAGAAATCAACAGTCGAAACTTGAAGAAGTCTAGACACATCCATTGGTGTATCACAAAATGATCATGTTATTTATTAGTGGATCTCGATCTCATGACTATGGTTACTGATTAAAAATCATAAAATTTACGCATACTTTAGAATCTAACATTAGTGACATGCAGTAACTCCAACTATTATACAAAATAAACTCACCCATTCGACCAGACTTTCATCTCCCAACGGCTGAGAAGCATCAACAGGTTTTCTTCCTGTAATAAGCTCCAAAAGAACAACCCCAAAAGAATATACATCAGACTTTGCTGTTAACTTGCCTGATAATGCATACTCTGGAGCCAAATACCTGGAGAGGATATATATCATATTAGTTCTGTAAATTAAACTAGATATCGGGCATAGATTAGCCAATAAACTCTGAAAACTGCAAGATGGTGTGGATTAGCTTCATTACTTACCCAAATGTTCCCATGACACGTGTGGTGACATGTGTATTGGAATCGGCAGCTAACCTTGCAAGTCCAAAATCAGAAACCTGGATAGTTTCCATAGAATATATCAAATTTAGAAAACAATTATGATCACAACAGCATACCAAAATATTGACCTCTAGACTTATATATAGCAAATCACATCATACCTGAGCTTCGAAGTTGTTGTCCAACAAAATATTGGATGATTTAATATCTCTATGAATAATACGTGGATGACCTAATGAACAAAAACAGCAAATACTAAGAAAACTATCCAACATTAGGGGATCGCTGAAGAAATAGTTTAGTAAAAATATTACAATCTTCATGGAGGTAACCAATCCCTCGGGCTGCTCCAGCTGCGATCTTAACCCTTGTCCGCCAGTCCAGTGATGCCTCACTTACTGCAGTTTTGAGAGGTCAAGTCAATGGTCACATAAGCAATAAATAATTAGAGTGTTCAAATGAAGCTGGCATTGATTAAATGTTAGAGAATATTATTAACTGAAAGAAAAAATGTCCTCACCATGGAGGTGGTAATAGAGTGTGTTGTTGGGAACAAAATCATAAACAAGCATTCGCTGGCCCTCCGCAATGCAATAGCCTACTAGAGAAACCAAATGCCTATGATGTACTCTGCTGATAGTATCGACCTCAGCCTTGAACTCACGCTCGCCTTGCCCATTCCCAATCTTGAGCTTCTTCACGGCGACTGGGCGCCCATCTGGCAAAATGCCCTTGAACACACACCCAAATCCACCTTCGCCCAAAAGGTTCTCTTCTGCAAAGTCATCTGTGATAGCTGCCAAATTCTCTGGTGTGAACAGCATATGGGAATACCCAATCCCAGAGTCCGCTGGAGAGTATGGAAAACCATGGCTCCCAGTGCTGTACCTCATGAAAGGATACCCTGGCGATCTCAAGTAGAACCCGTCTGTCCAGCACAAACACTTAGCACTAGCTTGATGTGTAAAATTGGGGAATGCGTGAAAAACAACACCAGTGTTTGCACTCTTACCTGAAGCTAGTGAGGATCCAGCCGAAGATGGAATGTAATTGGGCGGTGGTGGTGGAGCTGGTTGCTGAGTAGGCAGTGCTGCCGGGGGCTCTATGCGCCGGCGCTTTTTCTTGACGAACCAAATGGTGGCGCCAATAAAGCTGAGCATAGCGAGACCGGCCAGTGCTACAATGGTGGTGGCTGCTTCCCTCGATATCTCGATGTTCTTGCCGCTGCCACTAGCTGCATGGGTCGAGTTCGAGTGCGACTTCACGGGCGAGTGCGGCGTGTAATGCGACTTGCCGTGATAGTGCGGAGGAGGCGGAGGAGCGATTCTTGGCGGGGGAGGCGAATAGGCAGCAACACGCGCGGGAGCCGGAGCTTGTGCAGCTGGAGCAGGCGACGGCGATGGTGAGTTGGATGGAGCCGGCGATGGCGGCGAGACGGTGGGAGGCGGCGGCGGAGGAAGGGACGGCGGTGGCGGTGATGGGTATACGCGGGGCTGAACGCGCGGCTGGTCCGTCGCCTGCGGGGGCGGCGGGGCTTGAGGCGGTGACGGGGTTGGGTATGGCAGTGGTGACGGTGGAAGCGACGGAGGGGGAGCGTCTGGCAGAGGAGGCGACAATGCCGGCGGCGGCGGCGACGGCGGCAATGGTGCAGGAGGCGGCGGCGATGGCTCCGGCAAAGGGGACGCCGGAGGTGGGCTACTTACCGGAGGAGGCGACGTTGCCGGAGGCGAAGAATGGTAGGTCGCGGAGACCGGCGGAGCGGAGGCGGACGACGAGTACGGGCAAGCCGGTGGCCGCGGAGCCGGCTGCGCCTGCGGCTGCCCGAAGTCCCCCTGGGGCGCGACGTACGCCGCCTGCCGCTGCTGCTGCGGGGGCAGGAAGGGATCCACATACCCGTAGCCCATCGGCACCGCCGCGCGCAACAGCCTCCACAGCAGCAGTGAGCCGTGCCCGCGCAGGCAGGGGATCTGCAGCGCCGCGCCGTGGGCCAGATCTCCCGCCCGCCGGGCGCAGTCGGCAGCTCAGCGGACTGCGTTGGGCGACTGATGAGCACGCCGTGCCCCCTGCAGAGTCTCGCGGCAGCGACAGCAGCGCTTCGAGATCCAGGCCTCCCCACCTCGAACGGCGTCGGCGGCGCGCGCCAGATCACGCCCCCGCGCTGGACCGAGGCCGCCCGCCCGCCAATGGGCGCAGCGCCACCAAACGAAGCACGCGGCAGCTACGGCCGGCCCCAGAGACGCCAAGATCCGGAGCCTCCCTCCCCTGCGGCGAGCCCTCCTGCCCAATGTAGCGCAATGCAGCAGCTGGCGCGCCTTCGCCGAGCTCGCCTCTTGCCTTCCCTGTCCGCCTGCCTGCCCCTGCCTGCCTTGGTGTCCGCGGCTGGACAGTAGAGAGAGAAGGAGTATAATTTTCTCTCTCTCCTTTTTCCGAAGAAAAAACAAGGCCTTTTTTTCCTCTTTGGTGTGTGCGACACTGGAGAGGGGTTGGTGCGAAGTCTATGGGAGATAGCTGGACTGAGGCCTTGTTTAGTTCCAAAAA
>Ga0182004_10002581_pt1 | contig 14181 bp, 10 predicted proteins | sample Sormic07211540_1_FD_120479 | JGI IMG/M metagenome (GOLD analysis project Ga0182004, IMG submission 120479) | Endophyte microbial communities from Sorghum bicolor roots, Mead, Nebraska, USA - 072115-40_1 MetaG | ecosystem: Host-associated > Plants > Roots > Unclassified | place: USA: Nebraska...
GTAAATACTTAGAAAAGTAAAGGAAAAGTAAATATATTAAATACTCAAAGTCTTACAAGAGAAAAGGTAAAGAGGAATACCAGACTCTCCAGAAGACGACTCCGGAGACTCCGAGCTTCGCTCGACTCAACTCTAACTCCCATACTAGACTAACGACTACTATCCTACATTGTAACAAGTGGGTCTTGAAGTGTGAGATATCCTATGAGATGAAGGCCTATAGGGGGTATTTATAGCAGGAGGTGGAGTAGGGGCTACTCCACTTCCACATTAGCAATCCGAGTGACCTCCAGCATGCACCATTGGATAAACCGACCTTAGAACCGCCATATGATCAACGGTTGGGGATTTCCATCACATGTTCATCATGGGGACGTCAGTGGGAGTGAACGAACTCAAGAGGGGCCCACATGTAGGTCGGCTGACCTGCCATCTGGATGACAGTGGGTCCCACTGACCTTCTAGAAGGTCCTTAGGTCGGTGGGAGGCTGGGCTAGGTGGCATGACCCAATTGGTCGGTCGACCGACCAACCTTTGGGGCCCTTGGCCCACCACTAGCCTCTAGGTGGTGTCCCCACTTGTCATGTGAATTGTTGTCCAAAGTTGAGTCTGGTTGTACACTTGCTTGCTTGCATGTGGGCCCAAGGATCCATGTGCTTAGTGTTTGAACTGTTGAGGGCAAGCACACTTGGACCCAAGGGTTGGGATTGACTCCTTGGAGTATGCCATGGCTCATGCCATGGAGGGGAGCACCTGGTGGGCCAAAACCATGGTCGGCCGACCGAGGTTATGGGGCCCACACAGGGCTCATTTCCTTCTTCCCTGCATTGAACAAGCTAAGAGTACAAGTGGAACTTTATTAGTGATAAATATGTTCATGTGATGTTTATCTTCCTTCAATTGAGGACTGTTGACGGGCTTTTGAGTATATAGAACTAGGTCTTATTTCCCGTCAACAACTATACTACTACTAAAAGAGAACCTTTTTGTCTCTTGAATCACCCCCTTGAGAGGGTGGATACAACCTCTATTTATAGGGAGAGTAGAGGGGGTGCCATGCCATTGATCCTTCTGCTCCCCATCTCTCTACCCTTGGATGCACCGTCATTGAAACTGCCATAGATGGATGTCCAGGATCTAACATAATGCATGGAGGCATGCTAAGAGTCAGTGGAGTGAAGTTGGAGGTCGGTGCCCACAGAGAGGGGGTCAGGCAACCCCTCCCTGATAGGGTGGACCCCCCTGTGGCCTTCCCCTAGTGTCGCCGCATGTCATAGTGTGGATCTCATGTTTATATGCACGTTGTTTTGTTCCTTGTGGGACCATGAATCCATGTGCCTTCATGTCTCACCTTTGATTGAAAGAACAAGTGACATCTGAGGTTGGAAAGTGACTTGGTGAGGCTTCACATGGATCATGCCACGTCACCAGGCCCTGGACATCCCCATGGTGGGGTCGGCCAACCCACATTTGGGGGTCCAAGTGCTCATTTTCTTCTAATTTGATTGCTCCTGCATCCAAATACTAAGAGTACAAGTGGAACGATTTATTGATAAAAATATGTCTATGTCATGGTGTTCTTCCTCTGTTTCCAAGACTATTGACGGTGTTTTGATGTGGATTTTTATAGTATATCCACCGTTAACATACACGCGTCTGAATATTATCGTTCACATAGACAAGTATTTAGTTTAATCACAGATGCATGTTGGTACACGCGTCTGTAGATGTATTCTTAATACATACACTTGGTTTGCACTTCTATAAATAAGCCTTATTACGAATGTATTATTCCCGATGCATGTTGTGAAGTGTTTTTTTCACATAGTGACCTGCAGCAATGCGTGGGCACTCACCTAGTTATCATACCCAACAAAACCAAAGAAAGGTAACTTAATCACAGAGCAGATGGAAAGTATTGATCCCTACCATCAAACTACATCTCACGAGTCTTCTTGTGGCACCATTCCTACCTATGCAAACTATTTCAACATTTATGTTTGTTGTTTCAATACTTTGAATATACTATTCAATATATTTGATCTTCATTGTTATAAATTTGAATCAACAATTTCTAGAATTTGAGTGCCCTATTTCAACAATTTGAATTTTATGTTTAAACATTTTGCGTCGGGTGCATTTTAACCATTTGGAGTCACTATTTCAATACCTTTTGTTGCATCTTTCCAACATTTTGAATTTACTATTTCAAAATAAGACGGTTGATTGCATCAGTTGTTTTAACATTGTCTATGTAAAATATTGAAGCTTACATGTCATATTTTTAAATGGGTTTGAATAATCGTAGAATTAAATATGTTAAATATATTAAATTGTGAACTACAGCAAGGCAGTGCATTTAATAATATAATGACTAGGAAAAAGAAATTAAAATCTATCTAATAAAAAAGAAAGGAAAATGGTATAATCAAGCATGGACCTCGTGCGTGCTGCTCGGCTGTCTTGTCCAAAGACGTTACTAATATGGACGATAGATAGAAAGTAGCTCCCTTTCTTCTCTCCCCTCCCCCCTTCTACCTATTTCCTCCGTCCTCCATCGCCCGCTTCTCCATTCTAACAAAGAAATCTCAAGGTTTTAAGGTAAGTCGTTATTCCCCTTCTCCCTTTGCCCACCTTCCTAGCTCCCTCCTTCCTTTGCCTGCTAGTCTTTTCAATCACGGAATTTTTAATATTTTTATGCAATTCAATACTTTAAGGGCCCCTTTGGAATTGGGGCGAAACACAGGAAAAACATAGGATTCAGATTTAGGATCGACTGTAGCAGTGTTTGGTTTGTAGGAAAGCTCTGTAGGAAAGATAGATGAGAATTTCCTATGGCTGATTTTGTAGGGGAAACAAAGGGAACTTTCGAACCAGTTCAACCTCATTTTTTTCTTCCTACTCATAGGATCGAGAGGCAAACAACTCTCATCCTTGTAGGTGATCCTACGTAGGATGGGTCTAGCTCTCAAATGATAGATTGATAGGCAGGGCCCAGGTTTTGCCTGATCCTGGCAGATAATTGATTAAAAACAGAAGTGATCTACCACTGACTTCACTTGTATCTGGGAACCTTTTGTTTTCCGGTTGGCCATCCAAACAACCATACTTACTAAATTTCTCTCTTTTTCAATCCTATGTTTTACATATGCATTCCTGTGCTATTACTATATTATTCCTGTCCCTTTTGTTTTTTGAATCCTATGTTCCAAAGGGGCCCTTAAGTAAACCCTTTTTCTCATTTATTGTGCTCGTGTAGTTTTACATGAAATGTTTAATTAAGTTTTGGATCTAGTTGTGCGGATGCAAGGTAAAAAATTATTTTAGTCTTTTTGTTTCTAGACCCAATGTCGGAACCATGAGAGAGAGTTGGAGATAAAGAGAAAAAGTGTCAACTGAACTAGGGTTGATGCTCTAAAATGAGGTAGAGGGTGTGGGGTAGTGGTGGTATGGGGGCGGGAGAGAGTGTGTGTGAAGGGTACTGTTGTATCCATAATATTTAATAGTAACTTGGGTAGAACTAAAATAGTATGGATTGTTGTGCAAGGACGACGTCCAGTTATGATAGTTGGGCCATGGGACACATTTGAGCTTGTGGCATTGTTTCCACACCTTTTTGCAATTAGCTCCTCCTCAATATGCTGGGTGTGAGCTCTCAAAACTGATAGGTGGAGGTCAGCTCATCACATTTCTTGCCCCTTAGTTTGCCGTCATCCCGGTTTTGCCTCTAGGATCATGACTCTGCATATTGTCTCTAGAAGAGTAGTGAGCTCCATAGGCTTGCTAGTGCTCACGATAATCTTTTAGACTTTAAGATAAAAATGCTCTCTATAGTTCATCATAGAGATTGGCAAATTTTGTTGCTTTTAGCGGTCATATTATCATTTATTAAGCCTGTGATCACTACATTCATATTTGCTAAAAAACTTCAGAAGAACATTTTGGATGAGCAGGCCGTGTAGCTGAAACTAATTTACATCTTGTAGTTCGTCAGATTAACTGAAGAAAAGTTCAGATGAAGACATCACTTTACAAGGAGGGGCCCAGGGCTGATGCAATGAAAGGAACTTCAGAAAGTGCTGTGAACCAGTCCCAAAGGTATAGTTGAACAAAATAATTGTTCTGCTTAAGCATGCAAGTATTAGCATTTTTATCTTGTGTTAACTCTTCATCAGTTTAGTTCCTAACTACCTTTTACAGTGTGCGAAAATTTTTGCTTCCTTATTCATAGGCAACCATGCATTCACGTTTTCCAGTGACTAATCGAACTTCTACTACCTAACCTCTTACCTTATTAGCACCTAAAAGGCTCATGTGCTATCAACAATGCATGAAAGGCTGATGTGCTGCCGTGCCAAGTCAGTACAGAAAAGTTTTTTTTTGTTATAAGCATTGTGTCTAGGTGTTTGGCGGCACCATCCTGTCTACCTACTCTAGGTACCTTGTCCTTCCTAATTGCCATTCATCAACAGTATAATGTGTTTAGAAAATCGTCTGTCACCATCAAAAAGTGTGATGAAAATTTTAGACCTGCATTGGGATGGCCGGATGGATATTCAGGATACTCGCACGCATGAAAATTGAGTAGACCTTATATTGAGTGACCTGGTAACCATACCCATGGGGAACCAAGGCAGAGAGGAGGGCCCCGTCAGCTAAGACTTGTGCATGCTTGTAAGGTTTTAAATAGCGGGCTAAGGTGTTTAGCGGTTTATAACTAAAATAGCTAATAGCACAGCTAAATCGGACTATAGCGGGATATAACAGCTAAATTGTTCATGAATACAAATAGCAGTATTCTGCCTCAAAAGGCTATAGCGGCAGTTATAGTGGGAGATTTAAAACTATGTAATGAAGTACGCTTCCTTATTTCATTCAGCTTACTAAAACATGGCATGACTAACGCTCACTATATTCTTGGCATATATGAATTATGATACAAGCAACTAATAAATTACAACCTAGATTATATTTTTGTGTGGAGAGTCTATTATTTTAAATGTTATTTTTATGTATGTCAGACATCTGTTTAATAGATCTTCAAAGCTTTTAGAGTGATCTAAACGTAAGATAGCATAATTAGTTTTAAAGTGTTTGTGGTTACAGAGATCTCGAACTGAACAATGGCAAGGCTCCTGTCACCACCCATTCAGTATCAAATCAATCAACCCGGCGTAGTAGTCGGGATCCAAGGCTGGCTGCATCACTACGTAGCCGACCGATTCAGAAAGAAACATCCATGATCCAACCAGCAGTTTCACCTAGCCGGCGGGTTACTATATTAAAGATAGCAGATGTGGATCCTCGTGATGGCCTCCCATTATTCTTGTCCCACTCGGTTGAGCTTCCTGGTCAAGATCCAGCAACCCAACCTGTCCCAGACATGATCAATCTTCCACCTGGAATACCGATCAGTACGTTCAGGGTAACAACTGATCCTAGTGATGGCCAATCTGTAATATTGTCTCGCACAGTTGAAGTAACTGGCCATGCTCCCAACTCTGTGGTTGATGCTTCAAATAGTACCACAGGGCAACCCAGTGGTAGTGTTGTGAAGGCCAGGGAAACTCATGATGATAATCAGACCATGGTGCGAATGATTTTTAAAACTGCACTAAAAGAGTTTGTGACGAAACAAATTGAGGAAACAAGGGACCAAGGCCAGTCCAAAAAAGAGCTCCGTGATCTCATTGTGCAGAAGACTGTGGACAAAATTATGCGGTCAGTAAAAAATATCCCCAGCACAGAAGAGATGATTGGAAAGTACTTGAGCTCCTACAAGGGAAAAATCAAAAAACTTATACAGGTCGTGCACATTATCCTACCCATTCACTCTTTTTTTAATGTCAGTGAGAAATCACTAAAGTGAATATTTATGTATTTGTGTTTTGTTGCATGCAGGAATACTTTATATACGAGAAAAAAGCTCTTCAGTGAAATTTGTTGAGCCAAAAATATTAATATGGGCGCTTAAGTTATATTGGACTGAACAATTTATTTTCAGACAGTTACTGTGCTTGTTTATTTTGAGGCAAATTCTCTTCAGTGAAACTTGTCTAGTCGAAATGGCTAATATGGGTGGTTGAGATATTTTCGGATTGAACAATTTATTTTCTATATCCCAGTTGCAGTAGCTTATTACTGTGCTTGTTTATTTGGTTGCCTGACTGCTAATGTACTGCCCCACCTACTGGGTACAGATAGTTGATTTGGCATACCATTCGTACATTATGCTCTGATTGGAACGCTGGGCTTTGTCTGGTCAGATGATATAAGTATTTTAATGCTCTATTTGCTCCATGCGACACACAACATCAGGGCATTATACCCAAGACAGCAATTAATAAACAGGACTTGCATGCTATTGTTCGCAAGCTGATATATTTTTGCCTCTACTTGCACAAAGTAAAATTCATGTAGATATAGTTTACTGGAATAACGCATAACATTCGGGCCGTTAACTAAAGTAAAACGCAAATATTGAAATATATGGAGCAACCACAGTGTGTAGAATTGCCTTTGCAGGTGTAATAGTGAAATGCTTGTGCAAAACATAAGGTTTGTTGGCAGCTCGGATTCATCATTTGCATTTTAGTCTACATACAAACTGCCACGCCATTTCTTTATTTACTTTGTGGCTTTGTGTGTGCCATAGCCAAGGGAGAGATAGGTTAATTAGCTCGTCCTTTGCACTGTCTCTATGGTCCAATTTTCCTATTAATAATAATAGATGTTTGAATACAATAAAATTTGCATGACTTCAACCAAACACAATTGCATAACTAGCTATATATGGTAGTCATTCCTGGCGCAGGAGGTCGAACAGTTTCTTCTCAGCTCACCATGGTATTTCCTAGTAATCTGGTGTACACTCATTGTAGCTTGACCTCATTCCTAGCACTGGCAATCAGAAATTTGCTGATGCATGCCTCCCATTCTTAGCAATGCACGTTTTTTTTTTGAAGAATGGTGCAACCATTCTTAGCAACACACATTTGTAATATGCAAAGAGGTGCAATGCAATAGCAGAGTATAGAGTAAACGACTCTATTGCTCATGGCAGAGATCGAGCTATATATCTATTGTTGGTTGGTTTGGTGGTTTGAGAAGTGCCATGAATATATGGTGGTGAACTAGCAAAAAGGAAACAAGGTACCTAGAAATGTAGTGGAAAAACTGGTAGTAATGTAGTGCTCCAGCATGGTTGTGAAGTGTGGGTGGTAACTAATGGAGAAGATTGGTGGTGACTGGTGATAGAGCAGCAGTTGTTGCCATCATCACCATGCAAATGTGACTTGCATTGATAGTTCCATGTGATTTGCTTTTGGACATCATCACTCTTGAGTCCTGTGTGCTGTGCACTTCGTGATCTATTTAGGCAACACTGATTTTGACAAAGAGAGGAGAAAGATTTACGCGGCATATTGAAGTATCGAGTACTCGTTCATTTCAGTACTTACTGCACTAGTCCACCTTCTGTCTTCTGCAGACATGCACAACTATATGGGTAGTATCTCCACATAATGGAGTTTCCATTCTTGATGCAATATATAATATCTCCATAGTCCTCCGAGTGAAATTTGTTGTTTTATTTTTTCCAAATTCATGGCCAGGAAAAAACAGAAAAGTGAAAACAAAAAGACAGAAAGAAACAACACCACCAAACAGCTCGACCACGACTACCAGCTAGCCAAATATCCAAGCAAAACCAGGAACAAACACCAACTAAATAAAACACCCAACAATAACAAAAACTTGCTCATTTTCTTTTGTTCCAAATGTTCTAGCAGATATAAATTAGAATCCTGCCAGTGGAAGCCTTTTGAGTTCTGTCAAATTTCGGTAGAGATTTTATCCAATGTTTGTAGACCGAACCATTTGGAGGAATGTTGCAAATTTGGTCCAAATTGAACCAGTTCTATATTATGCGCCATACTTCTTTGGCTAAAATGCAATCTTCACACAGGTGAAATGTGATCTCCGATTTGTTCTTGCAAAGTTTACAGACTGGGTCATGATTGTCACTACCAGATTGGAGAAGCAATCCCCATGTGCTTTCGGCACTGCCTCCGAGTGTTTTGGTCACTAGGAGGCTTCCACCGATCTGGTAGTGTGTTTTGTGTTGATTGATTGCTGTTAGAATTTTGCGATATATCTGCGTGAAATCCAAAAAATGGCATGTTCAGTCTGCCTTAGCTTTCGATACCGGCATAATTTTGCCCCTTGAAAAGATCCCTTTAAACTGAATTTGGTACACCCTCTGTGAGTTTTGTGGTGTATTCTCCATCCGCTGTCCATTTTGAATTTATCAGTCCTCGTGCTCAACATTTTCCTGCAAACTTGTAAATGGCTTCCCATAGGTCCACAAATTCATGAATCTCAACATGGGAGTGGATTGGTGTGATGGGGTCTATCCATTTGTTCTGTCATAATGTCTTGCCAACCATAATTTTATTTTGGATTACCACATAGAGTGGGAGCAATGTTTTTAGCTGAGGCCTTCTTGTTTTATAGTCCAGAACAAGCACCTCCATGTTTGTCTAGGCCCATTTTGCTGTATTTTTTCACCACTAGCTCTTTTAAATTTGCACAGCACAATTTCGCCTCTGTAATGCAGTTGAGAAATGTACTACTACTATCATTTTTGTCCATCCATGATTTGATCGTATCCTCTGCTCCACAATTACGCATCAAAGGCTAAGAACGTTCTACACTATTAGGAGCAGATGAGAATCCGAACATGCTATTGAGTCAAGCCTGTTTGGGAGAGCTCCATCTGATTCTGATTCTCTATGGAAGTTGATTCTCTGAGAGAAGTGATTTTATGGCTGAATGTGATTCTCTTTGATTCTTTAGCATAAACTCTCAAAATCACAATGGAGAATCACTTCATAAAAATCAGAAGCTGTTTTTTTTTGGCTCCCAATCTCTTTGTCCATTTCAGAGAATCACTTCATCGAAAAACTGTTTGGCAGAGTTCCTGTTGGGTTCAATGGAGAATTAGCTCTAGGAGCTCTGCCAAGGAGGGCCTCAGTTCATTGCTACTAGTTTCTCGAACCAAGCCCAGAACAAACTCTGATGGAACTACCTAGCTTGTCGCCACTTCTTCCCATGCACGGCACCAAGCTGGAGGCAGCAATCAAGAAGGGACAGAAGGCATGGCCATGGATTATAGAATGCTGGGTGCCAAGCTGCCTCATGACCTGACCAGAATGGAATGCGAAAATGATCCAACTCATAACTTGTTTGTAATGTCACCGTCAACTCTCTCCCCACCTATTATATGTGCATGCTGAAGCTTCAAATTATGGTGATAGATGTGATCGATAAATTCAGGAAGAATTGCTTATGGAGAGGTAGTGATGCCAAGGGATATAATCTGCCAGCTTGGGGAATGGTTACTGTGCCAAAAGATAAAGGAGGCTTGGGAGTTGGGAGTTAAAAAACTGAAATTGCAAAATGAAGCATTACTACTGAAACATCTGGGTAAAACAAGGCCAAGATACTTTGGGTTCAACTCATTTGGTCTTCTTATTACCAGAATAAAGTCCCTATGACACCACCGGGTTCCTTCTGGAGGGATGTGCTCAAGCTTCAAGATACTTTTAGCGATATTGCTTGTTGTCACTTTGGCAAAGGTGACACAATAAGTATTTGGATGGATAACTTTATGGATCAGCCGTGGTCTTCCAGGTTTGAAAACCTCCATTCCTATGCGAAGGTCACTAACATTTCTGTACAAAAGGCGCTGCAAAGAGTTGATCTTCTGGAGTTATTTCGGTTACCTATGTCAAAAGTGGCTTATAGTGAGTTCCTAGATTTCAAGGATGTCCTCCTATAACTCTAAGTGCAGGATCCACCAAATGATGCATGGACCTATGTCTGGAATAATGCTACCTAATCTTCAGGAGAGTTTTACAAGCGCCGTTTTGCAGACATAGCATCTCCAGCGTCTTTCCTTTGGGTTTGGAAGTCTAAATGCATTCCACGCACTAAGTTTAACACTGGGCTGCTATTTGTTGACCGGCTTAGTATCAGGAATGTGTTGAGGAGAAGGAATAAGCATCTTGATGAAGGATATGACCGTGTCATGTATCAAGACGGTGTTGAAGAAACTGCTCTTCATCTTTTCTTTGAATGCTCTTCGAGTGCAGCTCGCTGATTTAAGTGGGTCATTGTTTGATCGCAGAAAAGTGTCACAGTGCTCCCCTATTTATGGAAATATTCGTGATTTCCATTTGGTGTATTCATGATTGCCATTTGGTGTATTTGGAAAGGGCGCAATGCCTATATCTTTAACGATAAGGTTTCCAAGGTTGCAGTTTGGAAGATTCTTTTGCACAAGAAGTTAAACTTCATCTGCGCCGAATTCCTCAACACCAGCATGCTCCAACTATGGATTGGGTCTACTCCTTGTAATTTTGTCTTCCTTTTTTCTGGAGCCTCTCGCTGGCTGCTTTTTTCTTGGTAGTTGCTTGTAAATAGGTAACCTGTTAGCTCTCCGCTAACACCACCCTCTGTTCTTTATTTGTTCCTCTGTACTCTGTTCCTTGCTTTTTATAATAATAAAAAACTGCGGAGCTATGCTGAACTAATGCAGAAGGAAGTGTCTGACAGAAATCTGACAACAGCTAGAAATGCTGAAGAAATGCAGCAGCCTGCATAGAATGTGATGCAGCAGGATCCAGTTGATCATGGTGGTGATGCACCATCACCACACTTTCCAAACACACTAGGATCAGCTCAGTCTCAAAACCAATGGTGGGTGACTCCATCAACTCAACACTCTGAAAATTCTGATGATGGTCCTGTCAGGTTCAGAACACTGACAGATCTATTTGAGAATACTCATGTGATAACTGATTTTGAGTACAGTGGTGTGTGCATGTTACCAGCTGATGAACCAACTAATGTTGAACCAGCTCTAGAAGAAAATTGCTGGAAAGAGGCAATGGAGGCAGATATGCAGTCTATCATTCAGAACAAGACTTGGGTGTTGTCTGATTTGCCGAAAGATCATAAAGCAATAGGCCTGAAATGGGTGTTTAAAGTGAAGAGAGACCCTGCTGGCAACATTGTGAAACATAAAAGCAAGGTTGGTGGCAAAGGGCTATGCACAGATTCAGGGGGTGGATTATGATGAGGTGTTTGCTCCTGTGGCAAGGTTAGAGACAGTGAGACTCTTACTGGCTTTGGCAGCTCAAGGAGAGTGGGAAGTGCACTACATGGATGTAAAATCTGCTTTCTTGAATGGAAAACTTCAAGAGGAAGTCTTTGTGCAACAGCCTGCAGGTTTCATAGATCCAAGATCATATGGCAAAGTGCTCAAACAGTCAAACTCAAAAAAGCAATGTATGGCCTCAAGCAGGCTCCTAGAGCCTGGAATGCTAGATTTGATGTTATACAAGTTGGTTTTACTAGGAGTGCTGAAGAACATGCTGTGTACAAGAAAGCTACAGGGAGGTCACTACTACTTGTTGGGGTTTATGTAGATGACCTGATCATCTATGGCCAAATAGTAACATGATTGCTACATTCAAGCAACAGATGAAGAAAAGCTTTAATATGAGTGATCTTGGCTTACTCAGTTACTATCTAGGACTGGAAGTGAAGCTAAAGCCAGGAGAGATCACCATCAGTCAAAGTGGTTATGCTGAAAAAATAGTGGAAATCTCTAGAATGAATGGTAGTAACCCTGTTGACACTCCAGTGGAACAGCACATTAAGCTATTTCCTGACAAGCCAGAGCTAGTGTCCAATGCAACAAGATTCAGAAGTATTGTGGGTAGCCTGAGATATTTGGTGAACTCAAGGCCTGATCTTGCTTTCTCAGTTGGCATGGTTAGTAGGTTTATGGAGTCACCTAATTCAGAGCACTAGGGAGCAATTAAGAGGATCATCAGATATGTTGCAGGAACAACTAAGCTAGGCTCCAAGTTTGTCAAAGGAGCTCATTTAGAGTTGTTTGGCTACACTGACAGTGACCATGCAAGAGATTTGGAGAAAAGGAAGAGCACTACTGGTGTTGTGTTCTTTCTTGGTGAAAGTATTGTTACATAGAGTTCACAGAAGCAAAGGGTGGTGTCACTGTCTTCCTATGAATCTGAGTATATTGCAGCTGCTACTGGTGCCTGTTAGGAAGTGTGGTTGAGCAGACTATTAGCTGACTTGACTTGTTCAGAGGTGAAGAAATCCAGACTTATGATTCATAGTAAGGGCCTGTTTGGCATGGCTTCAGAGCCGAACTCCACCCCAGAGTCAAATAGAGCTAGCCAAACACCCCAACTCCAGAAAATGTTGGAGCCCCAACTCCATGGAGTTTTTGGAGCTCTAGTACAAATTTTCGGAGTACCTCTTCTCCTACTCAGAAACTGACCAAAACAGACCAAGACGTGGAGTTGGGGTGAAATTACACGCAATTGCCACTGGTTACACAAGTGAATCATTATTTTTTCTATTCTCCCTACCCCAAAAATCCATCCCCTTCACGCGAGCCGGCCGGGCGGCGCCGCCCCCCCACTGTCCGCCTCTCTCCCCCGCCCCTCCCTCCGCCTCTCTTCCCCGCCCCCTCCCTCCATCCCCCACTAGCGGCCGACGTTGGCACATGGCCCACCCGACGTCGTGGGCACGCGGTGGGGCGTGGTCGGCCATGGCCTACGGCCTGCACGGCGCCGGCAGGGGTGGGCGCAGCCTGCCCAACTTCCACGTGCGGCGGCGCGGCCTCGGGTTGGCTCGTGACCAAGCGGCCGGCGCGGCCTCAACGGCACGCGGCCAGGCGACCGGCACGGCCCCGGCGGCTCGCGTCGCGGTCCGGCCTAGCGCGGCGCCTACGGCGGCCCTGACGCATGGTTCTCGACCGGCCTGCACAGTAAGTACGAGGGCATACTACCCTCCTGCGTGACATGTGCATATGTGATTGAAGGCAAGGATAAAGTAGACAAAACACAGTGACAAAGCATAACTTTGGAGCTCAGAGTACCATTCTAACCAAACACCCCTACCAGACAACTCCAACTCCACTTAGAGCCAGCTCTAGCTGGATTTCTAGAGTGGAGCTGCTCTGTGTGGAGTTGAAGCCATGCCAAACAGGCCCTTAGTTGCAGAGAAATAGGAACACTTTGCCGAAGCTAATGTTGCTGGACGCCAAATTTTGCTTATGTGAGCATATTATAACATGTTGCTGACTAGTAGTAAAGGTCTTGTTTATTAAGGAGCATCAACCAAAAAAATAATCTTAGCAACAGACAGCAGTTCAAATATTCTATTAAGATACTACAGGGATCCCAATCCAATCCAGAAAAAAGTTTACAGCATGCAGATAGCAATTCAGCAGAGTAAACGAAGGCTCCTAATCCTCAAAAAACAAACGAGGGCTACTAGTATGCAGCAATTATTCTAATCTGTTGGGCTGCACGTTAGTCATCATCTTCATCCATGTTACGCATAGGGCTGCACGTTAATCTTCTTCTTCATATCACCTTGGATCAGGCAGGCAATATCCAACTGCCATTCAACGATATATTTTCCCACGTCATCATCAGGTCAGCAAATTTCTAAACAATCTATGGTTATTACATAATAACAATAGTGAGATCCATGAGATGTATCTACATACATGTTTGGTGGTCCGTCGTCATTTTTCAGACGGCCCTCATGACCACCAATCATTGCCCTGCCAAACACACAGAATACAAGATTTAATAGAATATTATGTTGATTTTACCTTCAACTAGATTATTGATCAAATGTCCAAACAAATCTTGCAGTCATGTGCAAAACTAAACCTGTATACCAGCACTAACGTAACAACTTAAATACCAAAAGAGGAATCCACACTTACTTTTTTGTCTTCAAATCATCCAAAATTTCACAGATATCAATAAAACACAGGAGCGGGGTTCCTATTTTTGTATCATAGTAATTGATGCCCACAAATTTTCCATCCAAATCAACAACGGGACCTCCAATAACAACCTAACCAGGTTATATGGAGAGGTCAGTTGTGAGCCAAGTATGTAAGTGATAGAAGACAGCCAAACAGGCTTGGATTGCTTAGTAACGAGATTACAGAGGTGTTTACATATAAATAGAGTAGAGGAGGGTGGCCCAAGGGGCCAGCCGAGTCCCAAGGGTCCAGCCAGAGTCCCAAGGGGCCAGCAGGGCATTAACTTGGCACAGCAA
>Ga0182004_10002582_pt1 | contig 14180 bp, 4 predicted proteins | sample Sormic07211540_1_FD_120479 | JGI IMG/M metagenome (GOLD analysis project Ga0182004, IMG submission 120479) | Endophyte microbial communities from Sorghum bicolor roots, Mead, Nebraska, USA - 072115-40_1 MetaG | ecosystem: Host-associated > Plants > Roots > Unclassified | place: USA: Nebraska...
CTTCTAGTTCTAATCCTATGTAGCTATGCTAAACTAGAAATCTAGTTGATGTGGTGGCTCTAGGGCTTGATCAGGGGCTTCTCCTCTTGAGATGAATATGAATAATGAATTGTTGGCTCTCTCCAGGGGGGCAGGGGCCTTGCTTATATAGTCTCCTCAAATGAACGTCGGCTGTCGGATCAAACCGACCTTAATTGTGTGGTTTAGATTGATTCTCAAGGTCGGTGGAGCAAGATCCACAAGGGAGAGCCTGATTAGCTAGGGGGCCAGGGCGACCGCCCTAGGGTTGGCGCCCCTCGGCTTCCCGCTTCTTCCCGCCTCTTCTAGAGTCTTCTAGATTGTAGAAAATTGCGCGGTTGGTTATTATCTCTATGTAATTATGACATGTGGGCCTTTCCTCCATATTTCCTGATAACCCCCTACAGAAACAGACTTTTACCAAAACTCATGGAATTCTATCAGTATAAACCCTAATCCTAGCTATTAGTTGCATATAGATCCTTTTCCATGATTAGTGAACGGTTAAAATTGATACTTAAGGACCGTCAACACTTGCCGACTCAGGTATAGTGCGGTCTCTGTCTCTATGTGTATAGGCTACGCATCATTGTGTCATTCGGAAGGGAGGCTCTACATCTGCTCGCCGATTGGAAACCTAGCGACCTTAACTTGTTAGATGAACTTAGGCTTCATAATGAACCCTGCCGACCTCCAAAGAAAGGGGGTTAACAGATTCGCGACCTTGGACAAGAGAGTAAATCATGACTCATGGATAAAGATGTACAACCTTTGTAGAGTATTTAATAAACTGGTATACTAGCCGTACTCATGGACACGAGGGGCCTTGGAGACATTTATATTAAGGATGATTATTCTTATTATGTTAATATGATCATTTAATGACCATTCATGCTTTGTATAAATTATGCTTACATTGATCATGTGGTTATAGGATTATATGTTACCTTGTTGTTGCTACTATTTGATAGATATGATACATACTTAAAAGCTAAATGCAATCAAACTAGTGTCAGCTATTTGAGCCTCGTGAACCCCTAGTTATACTTGTTGAGTACGAAATGTGTTCACTCTTGCTATTTCACAACACCTCAGGATGTGCAACAGAAGATGATTGGAATGAGTACTATCGTAATGAGTACTAAATTTGGAGTCAACCTGACAACGTGTGTCCCTGTGTGGTGCTACTATTGAGAGATTATCTATTAGCTACTACTATCATTGTTTAAGACTATGTGTTGAATATTCATTCGTTATGTAATAAACATTACGATGATACTATTTGAGATTTGTTAACTTATATATATACGACCATTTTTGGGATACACATGAGTCTTTTATACCTTTATTTCGTTCTTAAAAATTGGGTGTGTCAATTTTTCGTGAAAAGAACTTATATCTGAAGTTTGTTAAGTGGATTTAGCTAGATTTGGGTGTTGCACGTGGAGGCTAACCAGTGATCAATGAGTCTCTCCATTCTTTTCAAACACACTATAATAAAAAGATATCGTTTTGTTTGTCTCAAAATATTTCATGCCACTTCTTATTTTTCTACTAAACGTCTTAGATGTACTTTCATCCTTTCAAAATAAGTCACTATCTCATATTTCAAGAAGCCAAATAATTTTAACTTTAACTAAATATAAAAAAATAATATTTATGAAGTAAATTTATTTGAAGATGTAAATTTTGATACTATATTTTTTATAAATCTAGTTAAAATTGAGAGCCGTCAAAAAAAAAAAACCCGTGAGATAGGGACTTACTATTTTTGGATCGGACGACGGAGGGAGTATACTCTGCGTACTTGGGAACCTGTAGGTATTTCTGCTGTCTCGCCGATGGAAATGGAGCAAAACGCAGGTCCACTAATCCTAGGAGTACACCACAGGGAGAGCCGGAGAGCAACCGTTACAGACTTTGGGAGGTTGGAGACACGAACCCAATACCGCGGCCCTGCCAGCGACGGCCTCGTTGACGTTGGCGCCACCGGAGGTGGAGATGGAGCCGGAGTCCGATGCCATGGCCCTCGCGTCGGACGCCGCGGCGCCTGAGCTCCCGTCGTCGCAGCTCGGTGAGCAGATCCCGTGTTTCCCTATCCTTTCCTTTCGAGGGATTTGCGTTAGTCAAAATTGTTGCTGATTTCAACTAAATTAAAGGACCCTTAAAACGCCAGCTCCTTTCTAATTCAGGGATTTAGGTAAAGGTTTCCAGGTTTTGAAGTGTGGTCTGAGCTACGTTAACACTGATTTTGGGGTTATGGTACTAAACCTGTTTGGGAGGAGTGTCAGTCCCTATCTAGTAGTAGTAGGTCGATTTGTGCCACTTTGTTTGTCTTGGTTAAGAACTCAGCAAGTGCTGATACCTACATGTTAAATGGAGATCATGTCTGATTGCCCTCAGCACTGTGAACGCTTTAAGTAGGTTTTAGGGTTTTGTTAGAATGTTAGTTTGTCTAGTACTTCGTCCAGTGGTTCTTTGCTAATTCTTTTATTGAGTAGCAAGGACAAGGCATTTTCACTAACAAATATAAAATGAAGCTCATTTCATGTGGTTAGGTGGAATCTTTTGTCTCTGCTCATCTGCCAACAGTTGGTACTGGAATTGTATCTGAACAATGCATTGAACATGACTGTTTGCTTATCTACCAGATTTTTTCAAGACAAGAGTTCGATTATTATGTGATAGCAACATGGGAGATTTTGATGCTTGGGTATCATTAATAAATGCTGCAGATGGAACATCAGCAGTAAGTGGAATCTTTCTTAGTGTTTTATTTAATTATTTTCATACTTTGCTACTGCCTCTCTTTTTTTCCTCATGTGACCCATGACCGCATACAGAGATTGATTGACTGATGTGTTTTCGTTGAGTCCTTTCAATGGTTTTGAATGCTGCGCCAATGTATGTTACAAACATTCATCTGGCTTCTGATGATAATGATCTTTCAGGATGACATAGACGTCATAAGCTTGGTGTACCATAGCTTCTTGTTGGAATTTCCTTTGTGCTATGGTTACTGGATCAAGTATGCAGCTCACAAGGCACGACTATGCACAACCAGATATGTAGTGGATGTTTACGAACAAGCTGTCCACGCTGTACCTCATTCTGTTGATATTTGGGTCAGTTACTGTGGGTTTGGTATATCTGCATTTGAAGAACCTGCTCATATCAGAAGGTGAAGGAAACATCAGTGTGATCTGTGTTTGGAGTCAATCTTTCTTCTTATTTACACTGATGCGAAAATTTCCATTCTCCTTAGTCTTACCATTTTCTTCCTTTTCCCATTTTGATCTTTATGCGGCAACTTAACATATCATGTTAGCTTATATGTTTTGAATGCCACAAATTGAGAATTTGTTCAGCTATAATGGATATTTTTTTATTAATTCCTAACTTCTACCTAGTAGATAGAATTGAAAGATTAGGGCAGAGAGAAAATTGATTTCACAAATTGTTACTAGAAAAAATTGAGCATTTTCTTATATGGAGTAAAATTTTAATACGGGTATCATATCAGACTAGAGAGGCTTTGAGCATGATGATCAAAGAAGTGAAGACCTCAGGAAGAGAAATAACGTATTGCTGGAAGCCGGGTACCCTCATTGAAATATATTAACCATTCAAATCTTTCTGTCCCCTCCCCCACCCAAACCATCCACTCACCAATTGAAATTTGTTGTTAAGATTTATATTATAAGCATTATAACCTGATAAATTTGACCCTTTCCTGATGTGGTCAACTTATTCTCAAGTTTTATCATGTGTACCTTGTGCTTTCTGATGTGGTCAACTTATTCTCAAGTTTTATCATGTGTAACTTGTGCATATCTCATACTAATACCTCTTCATACATGCCAGTTTATTCGAGAGGGCTTTATCTCTTGTTGGAAAGGACTATTTGTGTTATCACCTGTGGGACAAGTATATAGAATTTGAAACCTCTCAGAAGCAGCTGATTCAGCTTGCCACCATTTATATCAACACACTGAAATTTCCCACAAAGAAGTTGCACATGTATTATGAAAGGTATATCCTCATATGATATCACATTGATTTAACATTTGCACTTTAGGAGTTATGGTACTGCAATTGGGCTGTCCTCACTATTGTTATTATTATTACTTATGAGTATGAAAGGTTTTCTGCTGCTCTTGTTAGTTGTTATGCTGCTCTTTTACTCTTCATACTAATGGTAAATGATAAAACATTTCTTTTCTGTTAAGCTCCAATCCTGAATCATATTATCAATATGTAAATTGTTTTTGAGTTAGTCAATGCAGAGCTGACATTAAACTGCCACCTCCTCTTGATATGTGGAGACAATGGCAAATAGCTAACCTCCAGTTACTACTTACAAAAGAATATGCTAGGATGTTCGAGAAATCTAATTCTTGTACTTCAACTCAAATGAAATCTTTTGCAGCCAATAACAAAATGCTGACCTTACTGATCAAGGTTACAATACATCTAATAGGATTGCCAAGAGATTTATGCAGGCCCTTAATTTGCATATTAAGAATTGCTTTGGATAACTAGGACATGTTTATACTAGAACTGTCCATGCCTTCACACATCAAAGTTTCTTAATTTATTGAGTTATTTTGTATCTTACTAATAGACCTCTTTTCTTTCTTTCTTTCTTTCTTGGGATCGTAAATGTGCCAGTTTTAGAAAGTTTGTAACATTATTGGAACAAGAGGTGACAAGTTGTGTTGCTGAAATTTTATCAGAAGAAATGCATGCTTCTGAAATGATAGGCGCTGAAGATTCTGAATTGGATATATCAACTATTATTGCTAACTTATTTGACCAAAAAGGTGGGCATCTTAGTCCTGAAACATTGAAGCATTACTTATCTGCTGGGGAGAGGCTCTACAAAAGGTCCAGCAAGATTTACAAAGAAATCTGTTACTTTGAGGCATCCATAAAAAGGCCTTTTTTTCATGTCAAGACACTTGATGATGATCAGCTTGAAAACTGGCACCAGTATCTTGACTTTGTTGAGAAGAATGGGGATTTTGACTGGGTATTATTTTTTAGTTTTTTTTTATGCAGAAGGCTAGCTTCATATATTCTATTCAAGAATCTGATTACTTCATGTCCTTGCCTTTCATTTGCAGGCTGTAAAACTTTATGAGAGGTGCTTGATCCCTTGTGCTAATTATTCGGAGTTTTGGATCCGCTACGCAGAGTATGTTGATGCTAATGGCGGCCAAGAAATTGCAAACCATGCTCTGGATCGAGCATCATCATGTTTTGTAAAGGTATCACTTGGTAACATACTTGGCGTTTTACATATTCCCATAGTTTTGAGATTGTGTAAGGACCCTATGTACTTGTGTGTTATGTGCATAGTTGGATATGGATCAAGGACGAAGGGTACAGTACCTGCTCTCATCTTACTACTGGCAGGGGCACAGAGTCCTCTGTATGGCAGTGGCTTTGAGGCATGGTTGAGGGAGAGACTAGATAACTTCTTTATATAGATACAGAACTCTCTTAGCATTATTCCAATCTATATGATAACTTCCTCAAAAAAAAAAAATCTATATGGTAACTGATACAATTCATAATCTTTTTGTTGCCAAAATTAATCATTTTGGTATAGGAACGGTCTTAAGAACTGTGACTTTGATCACTAATTTCTAATGTAATATATCTCTATAGTATCATGATACTACTTTTCAAGTCCAATCTACTCCCTTTATTCCATTATACAGGGCGCTTTCGTATTTTTGCTTTTGGCCATATTACTAGGCGGGCTAAAGCATCGAGGTGGCAGGTAATTGCTCAAGACAGCTGAAGCGTCACATGCATGCATGAGGGCCTAGCACCGAAGTGCTGGATGCTCTCGGTATGAATTAATTTGGTGGAAGAGCCAGGGAAGAATTTACAAATGTGGGCTGAGTACTGCACAAGAAACAGAATGACAGACAGACTTCATGGCCAGCGGTGCGGATAATTACGCGAGTTAATATGTTTGCATGCGAGATGGACGGACGTCTTGGTATCTGTAAAATGGAACAGAGGGAGCACTAATTAAATTTCAACACATGCATTCACTAACTCTTGGTACTGATAATAATAGCTTCTCAAGCAAATATTGCTAGTATGATGATATAATTATCATTTGAATCTCAGTGCTGAGCACCTTCATTTTCAATATGTAAAACAATATTGATTGTCAAAATTTAGATATTTTGACTTAAAGCAACTCAAAACATATTTGGTTGTGACTGAGGGAGTATGTACGATAAATAACTGATCATAGGATACTAATTAATTGTTTTATGTAAACATATATGCATTCTGGATAAGATAAAAGATCTCACAATCCTCACCACATCCTGCTACAGTTCCATAGGAGCTAGCAGACCAATTTTCTGGAAAACAGTGTGCTACACTTCCCTCACGACCACACAGGATATCTGCAGGGGTGTTAATGGTTTCAGGTGTTTGATCACAAAGTGGGCATGCCGTTGGGCTTGGCTATTCCTTCTCTGACAATCTATTGCAGTCCAACAACAATTAAGGATAGCAAGCCATAAGAAATTTTATTATTCTATGGGACTCCATCCATGGTGCGAATTGAATGGTTCCAACAAAGAACACAAACACTTTTGATACATCTCTTTCCCTCAACTCTGATGCTCAACAATGCTAGAAGATATTTTTTTTTTTAAAAAAATGAGGGGACACAGTTCCAAATAGCTGCACCTAAAAGTTGTATTCGTTCCTCTTCCTTGTGCAGTATGTCCTTTGAATTGAGAACCTCTATCACTCTGCAAGCCTCTACTCTAATGCTTTCACGTTATTATTCTTTATATGAATCTGTCATATGCTATGCCTGTTGTGACTTGGTACAGTTTCTGATTTTATGTACCCTTTTTGGCACATGAGTCAAGCTTTCATTAAATTCATGGACCATTAGAATTTTGTCACAAGCGTTTCAGAACCTAATGGATGGAAAGATGTAGAACATGCACTTTTCTGCTAGCAATACCAGTCTCATTCTTATTTTATTCTCTTTGTTTATTTCCATCCAAGCAGGAAGTTCCAACTTTCTGCATGTATTATGCGTTATTTAAAGAGCAAATTGGTGATGCACTGGCTGCGCGCTCTCTTTTTACTAAAGCAAGAAGTTACTTCAGTTCAGGGTTTTATGCAAATATTAATAGGCTGGCTAACATGGAAAAACGAATGGTATACACCAATACATTGTCCCTTTTGTATCTTTTATAAACTTGTACCCTTTGCCAGAATATTATCCTCTTACAATGTTTAAATGTTCATAGGGAAATACTAAAGCAGCTTCTGAGATATATGAGACAGCAATTGAGGATGCAATACAGAAGAAGAATATAGAGTTGCTTCCTGACCTGTACAGCAATTTTGCTCAGTTCATATATGCAGTAAGAACAAAGTACTTTGCCATGGACTTCGAGTATGCTATGCCCATTTCAATTCTTATACATGCTTTCTGCAAAGACAGCCTTCAAGTCCATGAAATGAAATGTGCAGCTTGTAGGTTGTTCATTCTTTGTCAAACATGTATTCACATATCTGCGATTGACTGGAATTAGATTAATATATCTGTGGGATCAATGTTTGTAGCAATTTTTGTCTCTACTTCTAAAGATGTGAGAAACTGTTGATTTTTCTGTTGTATGTGCATTATCAATGTGTGTAACAAAATCTGTGTCTGCTTCTATGGTAAGATACAGGGAACTGTTGATTTTTTATCTAACATATTATTCATTGCTACTGTCTGTATGGCACTATTACATTTTCCTTTTCTTTTTTATTTTAGGCTAATATGTTGTTCAATACAGGCAAGTCATAGCATTATTGAGGCTAAACAAGTCTTTGTCAAGGGAATAAATCGTGTACCCTGTAAACCATTGATTAAGGTGTATAATTTATTGAGTACAGTTCGTACAGTATTTACCTTTACCTGTACATAAAGAAGCCTCGGTAATTTTTATTTTGTTATTTTTCTGATTAGGGATTCATACAGTTCATGAGTACACATGGAGGGCCTAAAGACATACCTCTTCTTGATTCTGTTATTTCTAATGCCGTGACTCCAGGATCTGATGTATCTACAGCCTTAAGCACAGAGGACCGTGAAGATATCTCATTGTTGTTTTTGGAGGTTAGAGAGTTTCCAATAGCTAAGCAATTATTTTCCTCCCCACATGTTCCTTTAGTAGGGGGTGTACAAGTACCTGTTGCATTTGCAGTTTGCAAAATGGCCATCTATGTACTTGTGCAGCTCCTTCACTTCAATCACCAATCAAATGGTGACTTGGATGAAATAGGGGTGTGCACAGGATATGATCCTCTTCAATATGTACTGGTACAACACACTTGTCTACACATGATGGAAAAGTTCACACAAATAATTCCGATATTTTATTTTTAAATTGATTGATTGATAACTAAAATAAAGTCGTCTTTTGTTTTGCTTTCTCTCCACTTGAAATGTACCATGTATTTTGCATTGAACACGTCCCATCAAATGTTTATTGACAGGTAGATATTAACTCTAACTAGGAGCAATGACAATGGATGTGGTCCATTAGACGGTCAACAATAAATTACGCATGTTTTTTCTTTGTTTAAAGTTTAGTCGTTGGCATTGGGGATTCAAAAATATGTATATGTCATGCATTTATATATTATTATACTGAATCAGAATAGCCTTGTGCTATAGTTTGTAATATCTTAATGGTTGGTTTGGGGACCTCGAAGCTCAAACCAGAATAGGAATCCTCTGCTTATCAAATGGTAGGACAAAGGAATCAAGTTGAGTACTGGGTTGTCTTGTCACTACTCAGTGATTATATTATCTAAGAAAGAAATATTTGTGTACCCGTTTTTGATAATTTCCTGCCAGAATTGCATTCTTCATTTTGATTTTGATGTGTGTGTGTTTGGGTCTTTGTATGACTCCTTTCTCTTCTACTCTTAATACAATGATACACAGTTCTCCTGTGTATTCGAGTTTTTTTTTATGATAGTTGTCATCTTTTTTTTTTAATGTTTGTGCTACTTTCCATGAACGCCTTATGCATAACTAACATTCTCAGAGTACTAAGTTACCTATTCTCCTCTTGGCAATAAAAATTTTGGTGCTTTTTGCAGAGACAGCCAGAACTTTCTTACATCAAACTCCTTGTGCATGTACAGATTTAATTTAGGACATCAGAATTGCATTTCTGTTAGAAGTTTCTTTTTTTTCATAATGTATAATCTTCCACATTAAGTTTAAATCTAGTATGTGGAGGACCACTAAAGCAACCGGAAGTCCGCAACAAGCCAACAATTACAACAAAGCCTTTTAGTTGATTAGTTCCAAGCAGTGGCAGATCACACTCTAAATTTTATGTGGTGTGAGTACACATGACAAATTAACTGGTATCCAAGATTTCAAAGTTTGTCCTAAATTATAAGGGATTCTAGCTTAAAAAAAAAGGGATTCTAGGTGAATTAACCCTCCATCTTAGTTTAACAAGGAAGCATTCGCATGCATACCTACCATTAATTTTAATTTCTATTACTAATCCAAATATGGTAGCCAGGAAGGGTTATATGCATCATTTAGTTTATCACATAATGTCTTAGAATTCCTAGGATGCCTTATATTCCAGGACAGAGGGAGTAGTATAAATGATTGCATATGCGGTATCCATACCACATTCTTATTAAAATGACACAGATAAGAGTACGAATGGTTAATAAATGGCATAGTTAAAGTTTGAAGGTGGCACCTTCCATAAAAAGGGCATTCGTCTTCAACACCATAATATAATTCATTAATTCAACATTACCAAGATCCAATTGGTAAAAGAACCAACCTGTTTGTTCAAAAACTAAATCAGTTAGTGTGTATTATATGGGACAATATATCTCAAATGTAGTAAATCATTGGACACTGTGGCAGTATGTGTTGGGTGAGTAGCGAGCTGCACATAGAGAGAGAGAGAGATGCGGCTGAGGATGTTATGGCCTGTTGATCTGTGGCCTATGGGCTATCAATTGGGCTATACCACCAGTCCATCAAGGCATTGTGGGGTGGTGGTGCTAGGGGTGTCCGTTCGTCCTCACCATTGGTACCTGACCCACCCTGCTATAGAGGGCGCTTGCCTCTTGTTCCAAGCGAGTTGAGATAAGCTAGAGACAAATGCAAGAAGAGGTAATTGTAATGATAGTAAAGGGGGCTGAGATTCTTGGTTGTGGCTCACAGGCTGAGTGATGTAAATTGCTGACCACTAACATTGGAAGAAATTTTTTTGGGGACTAGAGGAGTAATAAGCATTTGGTTGAGCCATGTGCTAAATTGTTGTCGGAGATTAGGCAAGATGCTTGTTTACCTACCGATCCATCTTAGCTAATGGATATTCCCTTTTTTTTATTTTCTGAAGGAAAGGGATGTTCCCTTGTTGTTGCCATTTATTTCTGTTGAATCTTAATAATAGTTGATTTTTTTTTTAAAAGGCAAATCTTAAGTGTCATGCTGGGATAACTTGAGATAATTGTAGTCTTTGCTTGAAATTTGCTCTGTTTTGCTGGTCATGCTGAGGGAACATGCAGCTGTGACAGCAGGAACTCTAAATAGATTGTCTCCTGTATACGCTATATTGCATGCCTCATTTGTTTTCCTGCTCACAGTTTGTTGACCTCTATGGGGGTATTAAAGAACTCAGAAAGGCGTGGGCTCGGCATACTAAACTGTTTCCTCACAGCACTGGGAACATTTCACGGCATTATTCTACTATGGGGAATAGCCTTCAAGAGGCTAACAAGAGGAGAAAAACAGAACCTTTGATGGTTGCTCATGATCATTCCTTAGCACCCAAAGCTGATGATTTTTCTCTTGAAGTTGATAACGAGAGTGAACCACAAGTGGACAAGGACATTGTGGATTCAGGAAAAGGACATAGGGATGCAGGAGAGCAGAAAGCTTTAGAGATTGTCAATTCACATAAAGAGACCATCAGGGTTGCTCAGGAATGCACCAACATGGTTCACAGTGAACATATCCTGGAAAAAAAAGGAATGCAGAAGCAAATGAATCCACATGCCAAAGAAGAGACTAATCAAGATCTAATCTTGCATAAACAAAATGATGAGAAAACAAATTCTTGTGAGGTGGAGGCTCCTGTAGCTGAGTCAGGTGACTGTGATTCTCCTTCCAAAGCAATCGCTAGCTCTGAGAACATCAATTCTCAGGGCAAGGTCATTGAGGTATCTGCACGCAGCCATCTAGAAACAGTATGCTCAAAATATGATTCACCATCTGGATCAAACATGCACAAAGAAGGAAATTCTGCTGGTCCAGCTCGAATGTCTCCAGAGCTGGAGGAAAGGCAACATGTGGAGGTTCAGGTAAAAGTTGACACAGAGCATGATTTGTCTGTCAGTAATGCAAACCTAGAGAGATCTTTTGATGGTCCAAATCCAACTGAATGCGACAAGGAAATCTCTGCCATTGGTCATGGGAGTCAAGACCATATTCAATCTTCGCAGTCACATGAACTCTCAGCCTGTGCAAAACCTTCGAGCTTGGACTTAGCGAAAACAAAATCGGATACTTTCGGTTTTCAAGCTCAACTTCAACACCAGTTGGGGGATGCTCAAACACATCAATCTAATAACCTTTCACAAAACATGCAACAACAAGAGCTTACAATGGCTCAGAATGTTCAAACATCTGCACAGATTCACGATCAATTAGTTGCACAGTCTAATCATGGAAACCAACAGTATCTCCAAGTGATGCAAGGGTATGCATCACAAATGGGGCAATATTACCAGCAACAACTGTATTACCTGCAGGCTCAGCACAATCAACAGATGCAGAGTCTGCAACAGCAACAGCTTCCAACTGAGCATCTTCAGCAAAATTTTATGCAGCAAGTACAACAGCTGAACCAGCAAATGGTACTTTGGCAACAACAAGTGCAGCAGCAGCAACAAGTAGTACTACAACAGGCACTGCCAGTCCAGCAACTTCCTGATGAAAAACAGGGTCAGTGTCCTTCCGGGGATACCAAACACGACCAAAATAAACAGCAGCAAAAAGCACCTCAAATAGATCAACAAAGCCAGCAGTTGCAGCAACAACAGCTTCTTTATCTCCACCAACAGCAGCAGCAGCAACAACAAATGTATCTTATACAGCAGCAGCAGATGTATCAACAACAGCAAGCTCAGCAACAGCAGCTCTTTCAGCAGCAGTTAATGCAACAACAACAGTATGTACTGCAGATGCCACAGCAACAGCAAGACTCAGTTCAGCAGCAACTGTTTCACCAACAACAGCAGCAGATGATGCTTCTTCAGCGACAGCAGCAACAGCTTATGCAACAACAGATCCAACAGTGCTTGCAACAGCAACAAAACCAACAAGGGCCCAAGGATCAGACTTACAAGTCAAATCCTCAGGTACTTACCCAAATTCTGATGAAATACAATAAGGGCATACACATGATTGTAGCCCTTGCTGTACTCTAACTTTTATTTTATTTTTTGAACAAATTCGAACTTTAAAATTTTCAGCAGTATTTCAACACCAAAGTTCAATTCTCTTGTCATTCTTTTATGTTAATCAAGCTCCTGTGCCTTTCTTCAAGGTGTTGCACTTCAAGATGCTTCATCATAAAAAAGTTTATCAAATCAAACATCAAGTTTTAATGTGATCAAATGTCTAACTTAGGTATAACTTTGGCTCTTTGCTGTATGGAAAAAGTTAATACGCATAGGAGAGGGCTTGTTCAGCATGTATCCATTAGTTAGTTAGGTTATAATTCTTATGAACCAATCTAACTTCTGTCCAGAGGGTGGGAAAGGGAGAGTCAAATGAAAAATGGGACAGGGTATCTTGTTTATTCAGCTAATGGATATCCACTCTTGGTTTTGTTATGTTTATATATTTATACCATGGATGTCCTCTACTCAGTTTCATGGACCTTCGGTGGTTGGTGGTGGGGAAAAAAAGCCTCGACCAGGTGGCGTATCCCCCTGATTTTATTTTTATGAAGTTTGTGCCAGCCTTTCGAACTTGAACTGGTGACAGGGGTTTCATTGACCCATGGATTTGAATGGTCTCACCAGTGTAACTCAATCGGGAGAATTTGACTAGTGGTGATGGTTCATGTTTGCAGAGCACATAAGTAGAGTTTTTGTAGACCATTTTGTTAGGTAGCATTACTCTATTCATCTTGAACACAACTGACTATATGAGTTAAACTCAATTCTTGAGGAAAGGGTCATGTAGGGCATCCTCTCCCAGCTTAGTATGTCACATGTTCCACTGGTATCAATCAGTCAGAGCACTCATACGGCCAGCTTAGTACTCCCAAGTGCCTCCAAGTTATCTTTGATCTCCCTTCTCTTTTCTTGTGTCTCTCTTCTATTTGGCTCTGACCCCTTGCTGTTGGCATTCTGTTTGGCTAAAGTGCTGTCCGGCACCATCGATGGGGCTGGGACCTCAGCCAACTACCTCTCATTTTTTTCTTGTTGTTTTCCAAACTTACCCTGACATTGCTATTTGTGATGACATGATCGTCTCTGCTTCTGAGATAATGTGTTAAGGAGCAATAATCATGATCATCACCACTTGCATGATGATGGCCACATTTGCCCACCTGAAGTCCATATTGGCTGACTATGACAACAATGGACAGGGAGCCGAGGGGGGCTGGTGCTCTCGTTAACTAAAATAAAATATCATGTCGCAATGTTTCAAAAAGTCATGTATGTAGTACATATAAAGTTAAGTATAGTTGCAACAATTCAGTTTAAAACTCATCATAGATGTCAAGAAACAAAGTAGACAAGCAGTCAACCTGGCACTGTTCATCTTGTGCTGACAGTGACACATGTTTTTTGAATCTCAACATCGAAGATAAATTTTGAACTGAATTGTTTTGGCTACACTGAACTTTAGTTGTACTACATACATGATGATGTTTTGAAACATTGCAAAAATGATATTTTAGCTAAAGAGGGTGCAGGGTGTTAGAAGAAATGGCCAACCAAGTTTCTATTCAGACCCCAAGGGGGCAAAAACATAGTGTGTACATATGCAAGGAGAACCTCCAAGAAAGAGAAAATAGAAGAACACATATATACATCTAACACCCCCCCCC
>Ga0182004_10002583_pt1 | contig 14180 bp, 11 predicted proteins | sample Sormic07211540_1_FD_120479 | JGI IMG/M metagenome (GOLD analysis project Ga0182004, IMG submission 120479) | Endophyte microbial communities from Sorghum bicolor roots, Mead, Nebraska, USA - 072115-40_1 MetaG | ecosystem: Host-associated > Plants > Roots > Unclassified | place: USA: Nebraska...
AGATTACACGACGCCCTAGTGGTCGGCACGGCAGTGAGATACTCTCACGGCAACGGGACGGCCATCTCGTGATCTCGACCGGCGGCGTGCTTCGACACAGCTACTCCAGTGCTACAGCTCGCGGACCACGGTCGCAGGAGGGCGGCGGCCCGGGTGCATGCCGCTGCAGCCAGCGCGCGCGAGCCGCCGCCGAGTCCGGCCGGGGACCAAGAGAGCAGCATTCCAGGTTGCAAAAGGTCTCAAAATATGGGCCACCAAGGAGTGGGCCTGTCCCGTCGTTTGGTGGTTGGTTTCCGTGATCCGTTTCGCCTGTAAAAAGGCGGAAGAACGGGGACAGCCGGACAGGCCAACCAGGCAAGTAGCGAGGCAACGAGCCCATGCGTGGTCCAGCATGCGTGCCGCGCTTTTTTTTTAAAAAAAAAGTGTATGCATATTTTAAATTTAAAAAGACAACATATAGTTTTTTTATAAAATGTACACCCTTTTTACCAAATTATAATACATTTTAGATAATCTAGATACATTAATTTTACTGTGTATCTAGACATGGTGTATATCCAAGTGTGTAGAAAAACCAAAAGATCTCAATTTAGATGGAGAAGGTATAAAATTAAATGTATTATCGACTCACATTTTGACAATAATGTTGGGGGATTTGTATGAATAGCCCGCCAGGCGGATAGAAATAATGTATCATCACCGTCTTAGTGGACGGTCCATTTCTATCTCACGTTTTAAAACAGAGTAGTTTTTTCCTAAAAAAAAAACAGAGTAGTTTGTATGAACAGTTTTGAGTTACCATAAAAATCACAAGTTTTCATAGGCGATCCAATAGCACACTTGAAAAATAGCTGTCTATATGAATTACCTTTTGAGGTACCACAAAAATCATAATATTTTTCATAGGTGCTCCAATGAAGACAAAATTTACATGAGAATTTAAATAGGACAAGATGTACAACATTTCTATACTCCATTAGTAGCCATATACTAATGTGCAGCTTATTTGTGTTTAATGTAAACCCGTTTCTATACACACCTTGTGTTTCCAACAACGTTTACAAATAAACAGGAAACACACACACAGATGGTTCAGTTAAGGTATGAAAGAGAGCCACCAAATGAACATTATCCGCTTAACCCAAGAAGGCCTCGAATGCAAGATCACAGGCTTAGGCCTTGTTTAGTTCCCGAAATGAAAAATTTTCGGCACTGTAGCACTTTTGTTTGTTTATGGTAAATATTATTCAATCATGAACCAACTAGCATTAAAAGATTTGTCTCGTGATTTACAGACAAACTGTGTAATTAGTTTTTATTTTCATCTATATTTAATATTTCATACATGTGTCGCAATCGATAAAACTTTTTAGTTTTTGGGGTGAACTAAACAAGGCCTTAAAATTGTACAGATCATTTAGAGATGATCAATGCACAGAAGGTCGTCCGTTACCCAAAAGAAAATGCACACATGGTTCGATGTGCTCGTCCAGGCGACCGACAATTGCATGGTCACACTCACCGAAGATGAAAAACGTGCAAAATGTGTGAGTCAGTGGTGCTGTATGGTATGTGCACATATGGACCACGGATGTTAGCACATTACCTTTGAATTGCAAAACTAACAAGAGTATCACATCCAAATCAATTACATTATTTTATCGATCTTAATTTCCTAACTCCACCTAAAAAAGGTCTTGCTCTGAGTATCCTCTACCAAAATGGAATTATGCTTATTTTCCGTTCCCACTAACTTCCATTTCATCACACACACCGAAGACGAGCAAAAAAAGAGAGTGCCACTGCTACTTGTGACCCGCGGCCTTGGTGGTGAGCCCGAAGCCGAACGGGAAGAGCGGGTCGTAGTGCTTGTCGCCGTAGTTCATGGGCAGCTGGTCCACCGACTTGAACCACGTCCTCGGCAGCTTCCCGGTGAACCCGTAGTCCCCGAACAGCACGTCGGTGATGCCCTCCGCCTCCGTGCCGGGCAGCCAGGCGGCGACGAGCGCGTCCATGTAGTCGACGTACGGCTGCAGCACGAGCGGGCGGCCCGACACGATGAGCACGACGCACTTGACGAGCCCGCACACGTCCTTGATCACCTCGGGCCCCGGCGACGGGATGGTCAGGTTCTTGCTGTCGCCGGCCGTCTCGGCGTACGGCGGCTCGCCCACCGCCACCACGGCGTACTCGTAGTCGCTGGCGCTCTTGGCCAGGTCGTCCTTGTCCGGGCGCTCCACGTAGTCCACCGTCGTCTTCTTGTCCACCGCCTTCTTGATGGCCTCCAGGATCGTGGTGCCGACGCCGGTGAGGTTGTTGCCGGTCTCGCCCTGCCACTTGATGGTCCAGCCGCCGCACTGGCTGCCCAGGTCGTGGGCGTGGCTGCCGGCGACGAGGATCTTCTTGGCCTTCTTGTCGAGCGGCAGCATCGGGTCTTTCTGCCCCTTCTTCTTGTTCTTGAGGAGCACGAGCGACTTGCGGACGGCCTCCCGCGCGAGCGCCCGGTGGTCCTGCGCGCCGAGCTCCTTGGTGAGGCGCGGGTCCGGGATCGGGTCCTCGAAGAGGCCCATGGTGAACTTGACCCGGAGGATCCGGCTGACGGCGTCGTTGATGCGGTCCAGCATGATCTGCCCATCCTTCACCTGCTTGACCAGGTCGGCGACGAACTCCGGGTAGTCGTACGGGATCATCACCATGTCGATGCCGGCGTGGATCGTCTCCTTGATGGAGTGGTAGTAGTGCTTGTGCGGCGGGTTCGTGATGCGGTCCACGGCCTGCCAGTCCGTGATCACAAAGCCCTGCATGCAGCAATGCAATGTTGTTACGTTTTGATAGGTTAATTATGATCCCAAGTGCAGTGCAGCACTAGTTGAGCATGCAAATGTACAGACAGACACTGACCCTGAAGTCCATCTTGTTCTTGAGGGTTTCGGTGATGAGGAACTTGTTCTCGTGCATCTTGACCCCGTTCCAGCTGGAGTAGGAGATCATGACGGAGGAGATGCCCTTGATGACGGCGTTGTCGTAGGGCGGCATGTGGATCCGCATCAGGTCGTGGAAGCTCAGCGCCGTGTTGTTCTCGTCCATGCCCCGGGTGGTGCCGCCGTCGCCGACGAAGTGCTTGGCGCACCCGGCCACCTTCTTGGACCCGCCCACGAAGGGGACGCCCTTGGGGTGCTTCTTGGGGACGTCGCCCTGCAGGCCGGCCACCATGTTGGAGGTCATGAGCTGCACCAGCTTCGTCTCCTCGCTGAAGCTCTCGTAGCACCGACCCCACCTCGGGTCGCGGCACACCTGCTTGCGTTGGTATGGCATATTCATTCATCGTTCGGCTAGCTTATCAGTTCACAAAGACAGAAATAGCAATAGCAACGTACCGCGACGCATGGCGCGAAAGTGTAGGGGATGCCGGTGGCCCTGGTCTCGTGCGCCGTGGCCTCCCCGATCTTCTTCACGAGGTGGGCGTCCCTGGTGGCGCCGAGGCCGACGTTGTGGGGGAAGATGGTGGCGTTGTACACGTCGTTGTTGCCGTGCACGGCGTCGATGCCGTAGATGATGGGGATGCCGAGCCGCGTCTTGAGCGCCGCCTTCTGCATCTTGGTCACCATCTTCTGCCACACTGACGCCGACGCCTTCTCCGCCGGCACGCTGCCGCCGCCGCTGAGCACGCTACCTGCACGATGCATGTGCGCATTAGTGAGTGTTACGGCAGAACAAAAGGATCGCCGCCGGCCAGTGACATTGATGACGAGACGATCGATGGACTCACCAACGAAGTACTTCTCGATGACTTCGGTGGTCGCGTTGGCCCTCTCGATCTGAGACATCTGGCCGATCTTCTCCTCGAGCGTCATCCGGCTGAGGAGGTCCTGCACGCGATCATTGACGGACTGCTTCGGGTCCTTGTACTTGACGCGCTCCTTCGCCGACGCCGCCGACGGCAGGAGGAAAGCGAGGACTAGGCACGCGACCGCCGTGGCCGCCGTCGAGCGCGTCATCGCCGTCGTCACAGCAACCTTCGTGGATTCAGTCAGTTGATCTCCTGCATTTAGAATTTTATTAGATCGAAAAGGGATTTCATCAGGGCGTGTGCATTGCATATGTATGTAGGCGAAGAATGAAACTGAAGATGCAGTGGACTTACCGGTTGAGCAGAGAGTGACGAAGAGGAGTGGCTACCAAGTGACTGGATTTTATAGAGACTGTGCCAGGACGTACGCGATCCGTGCATGTCGTCGTTTCCACACGATGCGGTTTGTAACAGACTCGAGACCCGATCCGATGGATCCCCGGATCATCGTCTGGAGGATCGGGGCGAAGACCACAGGGTTTTCCGTTGGATTGGCTCTGTATGAGTGTGCGCGTGTGTAGGTGTTTGACTGAAGCGCATGGCCACTCGTATGAGTGCCCGCCGAGCCTATCTGAACAGAACAGCTCAGGATCTCTTGCTATCGGAGATGGGGGAAAATTGGTCGTATAGCACATCTACCACTGAAAGATCAAAACGTTAACTAAAATGTACTAATCTGTTGCATTTTACACCGTAAACATTTTTCCCTCTCGAGCCAAACGTACAAAACAGGCATGAAATTACCTTTGTACATGAAACTATGAAATATCTCTTTTTGAGAAAGTCGGTAGGGAGGCCCCTATCTAATTTAAATTAATTAAAAAAAATGCAAGCTGTATATATGCAAAAGCACAAGAGTTATAGAGAGAAAACATGAAGAAGAAAAAGAAGTCAAAACTAGAGGAAAATAAAATAAAATAATAAGAAGAGAAAGGAACAAGGTACAATCTATACATCTCAAGCTGTTAGTGCTCTTGAACTTCGAGCTCTCTGTTCCCAAATTTGTGTCCATGCTTTGATAGCTATATTCTCTTGATTCCTTCTTGGTTCTATGTTTCGAAAGTTCAAATGTTTGCACAGAGTTACGTTTGATTGTTGAATACGAGGTTGTAACGTATCAAAGACTTTTCTATTTCTTGCTGGCCAAATATTATGGGCCACCACTATTATAGAGATGCATATTGAGAACCAGGTTAATATGTCATGTGTGTGGTTTTGCTTTACTCCCTTTGTCCTATAGTACAGTGTGTTCTATAAATTTTAACACAACTTAAGAGAACACTCAAATGACGCATATAATCATAGATTATTACAATTATAGAATTTCTCTTTAAATCGTGGCTTCCTTTTTAAGAAACCTCTAAATCGAAACATAGTCATTATGTAGAGTACATTATGTTTTAATACAAATTTTAAAAGTCACAATGCACTCTATTTTAGGATGGGAGGAGTAGTCAGCAAAATTACAACCATACGTCTATCTCCGGGTTTACTGTTAAAACTAGTGATTTCCATACTTCTCATCAGGGCATATGAAATGCTTATATTCAACAATTTCATCTCCACTGTCGCCATAAGGGCAATGATATACTATCTATGATATTTTTCCTTGACAACATATTTCTTGTCTTCAGTCTTTCCATTGTTACCAACAATATCTCTAACAATACAACGAAAAAACAAAGCTCCAACTTTCCGGTTTAGGTAATCATCTACTTTCAAGTACCTGTTTTTTTGTTGTCTCCATCAGTACCACCTAAATTAGGCCCCTTTTTTTTTCAGGAATGCATGTTACCACTCTATGATTTCTATTTATCCTCCACAATTTAACCAAAAGTATTTCAATTGCATATGTTTCATGAACAACAAACTGAACACCACAAATAATTTGAAAATCCAAATCTAGATTTAAACCACATTGTTCAAACATATCAAAGTACGACACTACACAGTTCAAACATAATCAAAATTTTCACATCAACAAAGAGGAACTCGAATACAATCACACTATGACACACCATGACGTGCCCACAAATGCCTTACCAAATCATCGTAGAGCCTCTCATGCATTATTTAGCCTTCAAACTCATTATGTATACCCACGAACTCACTCAACACAAGTAGATCACGTCGAGAATCCTCCATCTTCAACACCTCACCACCATCTTGTTCATAGTCGAAGTCCTCTTCCTTGCCCCCCTCCTTCATTTTCTATGATCACGTTGTGGAGATTTACCAAATGGTTTCCTTGCCCCACGACCTAGAAGGTCATCTCACCATGGCGAAACTAGATTGAAGAACTCTAAATGTTCTTTTGACATTTCTCATAGCTGTTTGTGTGAAGTGCTTTTTTTGTTGCCTCATGGGCTCCTATAGCTATTCACAAAAGCAGTCCAATAAGGATAAATGGCAATGAGCGGCAACGACAGAGATGAGTCGAGCATGCGGGGTAGGAAATAGAGGAACCAGAAACTCGCTTTGTTGGGCTAATAGGAATGGGAAGTGTGTGTGGGGGGGGAGGGGGTTGGGGGCCAACAAATATTAGTGACCTAGTATATCCAACAAAGTCTATTGAAGCTAGTTTTCTTTTGCTCTACTAATCAAGCCTTGTTTAAGTAGTTGTTGGAGATGCTCTAACCAAGCAAAGATCTTACATTTTTTAGGCGCTAAAGAAGACCACAAGTCTTGTTCTATTGGGCAAAGCATCTCCCCCAAAGATAGTAGTACATGATATATTGTTCTAATGTAAAATCCTTTGTTGGCCTAAATCTCATTTACCTTGTATCTTCAAGATCTATTAGTTGAATACTATCCGAATGCTTTAGTAAATGTATGAAATAATGTTTTGCTCGCTGTAAGGTAAAAAGTCCTGTACAAATTTGATAATCTCATTTTCATGTGTTGAAAATAGGGTAGACAAGTTTTATCCTCATGAAACTTATTTTATCTCACGAAGCTTTTCATCATGTCTTTCTTTAGGTTAGTATCGGTTTATTTAATGTCACGAAACTAAACCTCCACTAAAATTGGCCTTACTATCTAGTGTACAACATCAAGATATATAGATGAGTTCACTGAACGTATGTGCAACAAGTTTGCTTGCAATTGCTAATTGTACATTTTCAAAAGTAAATGGTTGGTACCTTTAAAAAACTTACAAAGTTTATGTTAATATGCCAATGCTAGAAAAGGGTGAAAAACATATACTAGTAACTGAAAAGATAGGTGCAGCTCTACCATTAACGTTTTATGTTTATAATCATTGTGTCGAAGGATAAATTCCAGATATACTACCACTCAAAAGTCAAGATTATACAAGCATATTCGTGTTGATCTTACATCCGAGATGCACATTCCGATCATATCATCTCGTCGGCTTTGGACGCCATGGGGTTGGACATCATGGGGTACAAATGGTCTCCGTGCACCGACTGCTCGTACGTCTGGCCGTCGCCCCACACCGCGTACGCGTCCTCCCCGTGGATCGCGTCGTCGCCGGCGGCCAGCTGCTCCTCGCTGAGCCGTAGCGGCACGAGCAGCCCGACGACGAGGCACACCGCGCTCGTCACGGCGACGTTGAGCGCCACGACGAAGGCGATCCCGGCCAGCTGCATGCCCACCTGCCGGAGCCCCGCGGCGGCGCGGCCGTCCTTGAGTGCGTACACGAGGCCCACGTACCGTGGGTCGTCGCCGAAGAAGAGGCGGCTGAGCCGTGGCTCCGCCAGGACCCCCGTCAGGATGCCGCCGAGGCTGCCCGCCACGCCGTGCGTGTGGAGCACGGCGAGCGTGTCGTCGACGCGCTTCAGGAACTGGCACCGCTTGTGCAGCACCATCATGGTGCACCACGGCACGCTCCCGGAGACGACGCCCATGAGCATCGCGGCCCAGCCCTGCACCAGCCCGGCGGCCGGGGTGATGCACACGAGGCCGGTGATCATGCCCTGGACGGCGCCGATGACGGAGGGGCGCCCGAACACGAAGCAGTCGAGGCAGAGCCAGACCAGGAGGCTGGTGGCCGTGCAGAAGTGCGTGTTCACGACGGCGAGCGACGCGTCGATGTTGGCGGCGTACGGCGCGCCGCCGTTGAAGCCCGTCCACCCCATCCACAGCAGGCCCGCGCCGGCGAGCGTCAGGAGAATGTTGTTCGGCGGGAACGCCTCCCTGTCCTTGGCCGTCCTCGGACCCACCTGCCGGTCGATCGATATAAGCTTCTTCTGTACATCGGAACATATGCAGTCATGCATGGAATTGGAATGGAAGGCAGACAGTTACCCAGTAGGCGGCGGTGAAGCCGGCGATGCCGGAGGAAAGGTGGATGACGTATCCGCCGGCGAAGTCCATGACACCGGCCTTGAAAAGGAACCCGTTGGGGCTCCAGAGGCTGAACGCCCCGATGGTATAAGAGAAGGTGAGCCAGAGCGGGACGAAGAGCATCCACGCCCGGAAGTTGATGCGTCCGAGAAGCGAGCCGGCGACGAGGATGAGCGTGATGGCGGCGAAGACGAACTGGAAGAAGAGGAGCGTCGCGGCCGGGTAGGCGCCGGCGAAGCCCTGCTCGGTGAGGAAGGACTGGTCGAGCGCGGCGAGGTCGGGGCGGCCGACGAAGGGGAGGAGGCGGTCGCCGAACGACATGCGGAAGGCCCAGAGGCACCAGCAGACGAAGGTGGCGGCGAAGGCGTAGAGCGCCATGAAGGCCGAGTTGACGGCCCACTTCTTCTTGACGATGCTGCCGTAGAGGATGACCAGCCCCGGCACGCTCTGCAGCCCCACCAGCGTCGCCGCCGCCAGCTGCCATGCGTTGTCGCCCTTGTCAAGCCACTCCGGCGCTGCCTCCGTTGCCATCTCAGCTCGGAGGCCGGGCGATCGAGACAACGCAGTCGAGCGAGTGTGTAGTGCTCGCGCCGCGAGTCGCGTCCGCGGGGAGAAGGAGAAATCAAACAGACGCCAAGTGGAGAGCGTAGAGAGCTATATAGGAATGGAGGGGCGGAAAGGTTTGCGGGGAGGACCGGAAGACGTGCAGATTCTTCAGATACTTTGAACGATGAGATTCTGCTGTGTGGCTGGCTGGATGCTGAATCTGTCCGCGTTTTTGGGTGGTTCACTGCTGCGGAGTGCGGTGACACATATTCACCACAATTAGCGCATGATCTCTTGTTATGGGCAGGAATTTTGCATCAGGGCTGTGTGTTTTACAACGATGTGACTTTTTTTTTTTGCGAGACTACAACGATGTGACATTGAAATCGTATGAACTGTGTAGGAGCAAAGAACCAAATGCTTGAAGCAGTCTTATACTTTGAAAAGGCAAACCCTGTTGATTAGCTTCATCCCAACTCACAAGGCTGTCCTGCGTGCAAATGGCGGAGTTTCGTATGATGATTTAGCATATATGAATTTATTTTTGGCTTCATCGAAGCCACCCAATTCGTCAACTATACTCACTTGGATTGAATCAACACGACACCACCATATGTACGTGCCATATGTAGACAACATATAAACTTCCACTGCAAAAGTTACCACGGCCGAACCAGACAGCATTCTCTATTTACAGCCGGAGAGTACGATTAGGGTTCAAACTTATGTCATGCCAAAAAAAAAACGAATTGAGAACACCAATTCCATTAGTTGAGTTTCAAATTTCTCAGTTGGAGCAACAGCTTTGGGAGAACTGGAGAAGCATAGGCATCAATAACGATCAAGAATCCACACAGATTGAGTCAATAGAATGCCACTATAACCTATAATCAATTTAACATCAACGCTAAAAGAATGGGGTTCTAAAATACCAAAAAAACTTAACTCGTCTATATACCAAAAACCTCAAAAGAATCATCGAATAGCCTGCACCCAAGGAAAAACGGACAAGATAACAGTGAAACACACAGTTACTTTCCACACTGTCCACAATCAAAGGGAAATGCTTGCACAGGGACTTCCAATAGATTTTCCTCAGGAAGAAGAGCTTCTACCAGCACAGCACGCTCAAGCAACAACAGCAGGGCCCTATTTTTCAGGGGGAAAAAACAAAGTATGTTTCAGAAGTCTGTAAAGTATATAAAACTGCAACTCAGTAAGCTTCATAAATGGAGCTCCCTAGTCCCTAGTTCAAAATATTTCCAGAGAGATGCATATCAATTGGCCTAGGAAGGGCTATGAAAGAAGCAATTTGTTCATAGAGTTATATGGCTTCTTCCTTTATCTGTGGTTATGCACCATGGATTTTAGCCAAAGGCAACAAATTGCAACCTTACAATTTGCAAATCTGTCTCTTGTGATTGTGACATAGATGTCCATGTTGCAACATGGATATCCAAAATTTCACGGTCAAACTGACAAACTGTTGTAGTAGCATTCTACATCTGGTAATTTCCACTCTGACATTATTGTTTGTTCTCAATGTCACAATTTTATTTATAACTTATTAAGAGCCACTGACCTGGCAATGCTTTCATGACTATGATAAAGAATCAGGACCAGGTCTACTATATACATGCAAATATGCAGTTCAGCCGGTCATGTTAAGTAGAAATATCCACTAATGGAAAAGATTGTGCTATATCAGCCATGACTGTAGAAAAGGAAACGATGATGCTTAGCTACCAAAGTTGCATACACTCTGCAACCTGAAGCTATTCAGCATGCTTTTCTATAATAATATGTTTATTACTCAGTAGCAAGCAACAGTCTCAATTATTAGTTATCACTTACTTTGGCTGTTAGATTCGACACAGCTAACTGGAACTTTTCTCTGGTTCTTGAGCCAGCAACATGACCAGCCTTGGCGACCTTGCTAAAAGCACCATTCAGCCAGCTTGTTCCAGCAGACACATACCTGCAAGTTGGAGGAAATACTAGAAGAAATTAGCAATACTTTAAAGAAACGCATGGACATAAAGGTTTTAGGTCCTCAAATACGGCGAAGTATTCATTAAGGTACAGCAGATCTGTAATTAAATTCTAAGCCATATACTAAAATGTATATTATTTAAGCATTAACAAAAGCGTGAATAAGAAGAGACCTGTTGGTTTTCACAGCAGAGCCTGTATCATTTAGCTTGCGCTCTGCAGCCAGCAAAGCAGCCATTGTTTTATCAGAAACCTGCAATCTTTGGTCTACTGATTTCACCTTTTCATTGACAACTGACAACCCATTGTTTATCTTCTCCGAAAGGCCAACACGCTTATCAAAGGAATTGATCCTCGCTGATGCATTAGCCCTCAACTGATGCTTCTCATCAAATGCTTTAGCCTTGTTCACAGCATCTTGTCTCATTGCTGAACCCTTTGCAATCACATTTGTCATGACATCATGGGCCTTGCTCACATAGACACGGCTATTGGGACTGGTATTGGCCTATACAGCAGGACAAGAGAACTTTTCAGTAATGACAACTGCCAGCGTAATACAATCTGTATGGAATAATATGAGATAATACACCAATGCACTTTGTATATTTTTTAGATTCACAATTTTATTCATAATAACCCTGTTAATCAATAACTGGTAAAATTTTTACCAGTGGTGGGTAACTTGCGAACATCATAAAGCATCCCAAATAGCATACATGCAGATAGGCTCCAGTTTATTTATTTATTTTGTCATGGGGAAGGGGTTTCAGATATGCAGTCAGTATTCAGTTATAAAATTACAAGATGTTGCATTCCCTACAACCACCTTTTATAAGAGACGTTTTTGCTAATGTTTTCTCACTATGCCCCTGTCCCCTTGTTGATGGGAGGCTCATGATCTAACTACGAGGAGAAATAGAAGTAAAAAAATGCAATGGGAAATACCTCTGAGGAGTACTCCAATTCTGCATTAGGAGCAGAACTTGTACTTGTCACCTCATGGACCATAAGTTGCTGCATGATTTTCAAAATGGATATCTCAATTAAAAATAAGAACCGATTGCATTTATGTAAAATAATTAGCTTACTAGTGTACCTGTTCAGTAACAGGGATGTATATGTAATCTTCAGCAGGGGTTATGTTCACAATTTGGTCCACAATTGTTGCTCCCTGGAAAAACAATGGTAGCATCAATTGAAAAAAAAATGTAATCAGTGCTTATTTGTATGACAATACTGCAGATCCATCAAGCTATCATGTTGTGATGCAAAACAAAGAGAAGAAGACACTGTGATGTATTTCACTTAGAACACATACAAACAGGAAGAACTTTTCTCCACTGCAGCAAAGGCTATTTCAAATTTGAATTGTTACTTGTAGTTGATGCACAGATGCAGACTTGTAAGCATGCTGGCAAATATAGTAATATCTTGCATGCTTATTTCTTACAAGCATGACAGATTCACAAAGTCAAAGAATCTCAAGCTCAAGCAAAGTAAACCTATAACCCATTATGTTTCTCACATTCTGTGTCAAATTAAGCAGGCTTTAAAATAATCAATATCTTTGTTCTCTTTGCTTATTCACCAATATTCAATGGCCTTCTAGAGAATTTACTAACGACCTAAGGAGCCCCGACCATCATTTGATTGCCAGTGCATGAAGCACATGGCATATGGTCAAAGAAATTTGAACAACCATTTTTCTATCTGTTTTATATATAGTAAAAAAGACCATTCAAGGATTCCGCATGTGCAAGGATCCTCGGATTCTGTGACAGAACTCCATTCAAAACAAGGCCAGATTGAATAACCTATTAATATGTATGGATATTTTTTCTATTCCTTTCCAGTTGATAATTTTGGCTTATTGTGGCACCTGCATGCCCCATAACCCCAAGCGTAACAGGTGCATATACCTATTTTACATAATGGCAGTCGCCCATACAACACATTCAGAATATAGAACTAGAAAACCAGGCGCGGTAAACACCAGAACGAAATAAACAGAAAAAATCCCCTCAACATGTGAGAACAATTGATGCGCAAAGCCATACCGACAGGAGAAGCGCAATTTCGAGGGCCTTGGGATCTTTGAATGTGACGTAGGCCGTCCTCCCCGACGCCACTGTGTCACTGCAACCACCAACCCGAGGCCAAAATCACAATGCAGTTCAAAATACAAGCCGAAAAGGGAAAAAACCCGACTAATAAAACATAAAAAAAACAAGAGGAAGAACAAATAGAGAAAGAAATCAAGAGGAACTCACAATCTGATGTCGACGTGCTCGATTTCACCGGAGAAAGAGAAGAACTCGCGCACCTCCCGCTCAGTCGCCAGATCTGAGATGTTCCGCACCCGCACCGTCCTCACCACCCTCTTCCCCATCTCCTGCAGGCGAAAGCAACCGCGGAAAACCGTCAGAATCCATCACCGACACGACCCTCTCCAATCCCCAGCATAAGCCGAGGACGACGCCTAACAAGAGAACCAATAATAACGCTCACCTCCATGGAACGGCGCCGAGAAGGAACTCAGAAGAAGCGGTCAAATGAACCAGCGCCGATTTCGGGCTGCGCGAGAGAACCCGCAGCGGGAGCCGGGGGAAGAGGAAGGCGCTGTGGCTGGGCAAGGCAGGACTCCTTGCCTCCTTGGTGCTCGGGTGATTGGCAATGGCGTGGTCCGGTTGGTTACTCGTCGCCGCCGCGGGTTGCTGCCGCTACTTTTCTTGAGCTGTTCGCTGCCTCGGTGGCTGAGGAAAATTATTAATAATAACGAAAACGAACCAACTCCTCCTTACAAATCAGCCACGTAAATTCCCCTTCCGCCCTCAGCACCAGCCCTAGTCCCGTGAAGAGGGTACAGGGGCATAATGGTAATCTCGCCGGCCTGGTCTTAATACTTGGGCGACATGCTGGCTGCTGAGTTTGCTTGGCGACGGCGCCATCTCTCCTGACCTGTAAAACTATTTTTTTATTCGAAAAAAACATTTAATTATTGACATTAACTGTGCTAAGTAATGACTCTGCCGCGACTGGTCCAGCCAATCAGTGGGTAAAAGTGGGCCCATCTCATTGTGGGCCCTGTGGGGTCGGGCTGGTCTCACGCGCGTGTGGGTCTGTTGATTTGATTTGGGTGCCGCGTCACGGACGACGGTGATTAGAGCAACTCAGTAGCCCCAAAACAGGGCCCCTATTTTTCATTTGGTTGCTCCTTCTACTTTTGGGTGTCCAAAATTTTTGCTTCCACTCCAACAGTACCACCTAAATGAAGGCCTCCAAATTCAAATTGGCAGACAATGACATGTGGGACCTATTCGTCATTGGGTCAAACATTTCGCTACCGCATGGCCATAAGAAGGGGAGGCTCGACGCTCGCGATAACCATGGCTGGGGCTGCTCCCGCTCATCGAGGAGAGGCCACTCTCACCGGAAGGGATGGCGGCGAGGCCCAACGGTGGAGGTCGGAGGTGGAGGG
>Ga0182004_10002584_pt1 | contig 14173 bp, 15 predicted proteins | sample Sormic07211540_1_FD_120479 | JGI IMG/M metagenome (GOLD analysis project Ga0182004, IMG submission 120479) | Endophyte microbial communities from Sorghum bicolor roots, Mead, Nebraska, USA - 072115-40_1 MetaG | ecosystem: Host-associated > Plants > Roots > Unclassified | place: USA: Nebraska...
TATCTGGGAGAGACGGCAATTCGAATCGATTCCTATCCAGCTGGAGGGTTATTCCTAGCACTCACGCATGCATCCCCCGTCGGAGAGCAAGCGGGTCACCTTTGGTATGACTCAGAAATCACGGCTCCGATCAGCGCCGCACTCCCAGGGCTGCCACTCTGCCAGGAAGATCTGGACTTTTAAATCACCTGCCCTTGGTCTTACGCCAATGGCCCCCCGCACACCGTACTTCCTCCGGTAGTGCGCACTTTATACTTGCTAGTCTTCCGGCCTGAGTCATACTACTAGGCTTCACGGTCGGAACGAGTTATGTGGCCAACTAAGTGTCAGGCATGCGTTCAACATGACAAGATGACGTACAACAATCGGTCCTTAGCTACCACAAACGGAGTTACTACCACCTTGCAAAACTCCGCCCGGCTTAAGTCATTTTAAACTAGGTTCTTTTCCCATGATAGCAAATATAGCCAACCGTGATCCAATGACAGACCCTATTTCGCCCAGGTGACAGGATATCACCCGACTTCTACCGATTAAAGCATGGCTAAGCTACTACTCGATCCTAACTCTATACCAAGGTAAGGTAAGATATCTGGACAAGGAAAGGTATAATGCAGTAAAGGTTCCATCACAACTCCTATACGTAATGTGACAACAGATATAACATATTCAAGCATGGTTTGAAATTAAGTGGGAGACTTAAGATGCTCCGGGGCTTGCCTTTTACGAATGAAGCGGGCTCGTGACTAGGGCACTTGACTTCCTCTTCGGGCTCCTTGGGTCCTGCTGGCTGGACCTCCGTCTCCTGGGTGACTTCCGGACCTTCTGGATTCACCCTCTCGAGCTCGAACGAGGCTGCGATCTCCGATGCACCTATTGCATGCACGAAATGAGTGAGGAATGTATGCATACGAGAAAAATGATGAATGCTTGACACAAACATGGTTACACACTTCACTAGACACTCATTTACGGAGTAAACTTCTTTTCAAGCTGACACAAGAGTCCCACAACAACTAACAAAGACACACTAACTTACACCAATAATCAGCAACTACCAATCAGCAGGGCAGTCCAAAGAACAACTCATAACTGGAGATATATAAATCCAACAGACATGAATTAAGACATTCTGGAAAGCTTATGACATTGTTTACATTTCATATTTACACATCTCAGCAAGATTCATAAGTTAAACAAGTCAATTAAACAAAGTTCCAGGTTCTGTTCCAGAAAAACAGAGAGCACCTAGTTCTGGAACTTCACTTGGAAAAGCTATAGCTCTTAAACTACTAGGCCAAATGACCCCAAATTTTAAATACAGCTAGAATACAAAGTTTACAACAACTTTGGTATTGACAAGTCTTCCAGGAAACGAAGCTAACATCAAGCAATACTCAGATTACTCCCTTACTGTCCAAAACAGCCATATAACCTTTAATTAAATATTTGTCAACATAGCAAAAGCATATTTAGTGTCAACAAAGTGACTCACAAGATCACCAGAAAACCACATTTTAGCTATTAAATCCTTAATTATGAGGCCTTTATTAATTTAATTCCATAAAAGCGCCATAATTAAGAGATACCAGAAAGAGTACTCAGAAAAATCTACAAAAATTACAGAAGCACAAGGAAGACACCTAGACATCACCATAAAATTTTCAGAGCAAATGCACATGCCAAACTTAAGATACTATTAAGAAACTTGGGCTAAATAGTGTCAAACAACAAATTTTAGATTATTTACATGCTACTACTACCATAACCCTACTTGACACTAAAGAAGAACACCAGCATAAGCATACAACATTTACTATGATTTAAACAAGGATTTAAGAAATAACACTAACATAAATTACATATCAGAGATACAGTGCTTCAAAAATCATGAAATATTTACCAGAGCATACTAGTACCACACAAATCATAGCATAAAAATTTCACAGCATTTGGATCAGTGTACCAAGAGATATGAATTTACTTTGAAATAACAAGATTAATTCATAACAATTATTTTTCACAGAAAACATGGTACATATTATATTCTTATTAAAAACTAGCCATCCCATGGATCATCATAAAATTTTTTCACAATTTTGGAGCTCAGGAACAGGAGATATAATTTTGGCAAGATTGCATAAAATCTGGAATTTGAATAAAAGAGAGGAGGGAACCGTTGAGTCACTGACAGCGTGACCCGCATGTCAGCGACACAGAGAGCAGAGAGCACACTCGCTGGCGAATGCTCACCGACGGTGAGCTTCTCTGGTGGATCCAAGGGCATCAGCATGCTCCCTGAGTCTTTCCGTGTCGATAGAGGTAGGTGGTTGAAGGGTTCGAGCAACGGGACGAGGTCGCCGTCGGCTATGGCGGCACGGCGGGGCTATCCCGGCTTACCCGGCCATCTCCGACCGGTAGAGCATCGGGGAAGGATGGCTTAAGCATCAGTGAGACAGGGCGGAGCTTCCTAGGTAGAAAGACCTAACCCTACTGGCTCCGGTAAGTCTGCTCACGTGCAGGGTGGTCGTCGGCGGTGAGCACGGCAGCACGGCGGCCGTGTTCCCACACGACGGTGCTACCAAAGACGGAAGGGTGTGACACAGACCACGACAGTGACCTAAGCAAGCTCTAATGTGACTCAGACAGAAGAAAGAAGGTAGGGATGGAGCAGCGGCGAGGTTCACCAGAGTTGGGGTCGCGATGGCCGCGAACCCGACGACGGAGAACCTGAGAAATGCGGCTCACCTCGGGGCGATCTCGGGTGGCCAAGAGGTGGAGAAGAAGGCGGAGCTCGAGGCAGACTCAAAGACGCCCAGAGAGGTGACACGACGCGAGGACGAGGGCACGCGGAGCTCGCGAAGCTCTTGGCGGCAATGGCGATGGCGCCTCTGCCGTCGGAGACGCGAGAGAGAGGCAGAGCGAGTGGGAGGGCGCTGGGTGAGTGCGGGGGTGGCGTGGCGTCCTTGACGGCGTCGATGGCCTGACCAGTGGGTCCAACACCGGCGTATGGGCGCCAAATGGCAGCCACGTGCTGCACCCGGTCGGCCACGACGGCGGACAGAGCTCGCCATCAGGGTTTTCGTTGATGTTTGACAAAGCTACTTTGGCATAGATTAACTCCCAAACCGTGTCGAACTAGGAGATGGTGTAGTTGACAATCTTGGAGTACTAACTGAGTTCTACAAGATTGTCAACTGGAGCAAAAGCCAAATCGGCCTGGATGAAAAGATATTGGGCTTCCAAAAACCATCAGACAAACTGGTGGCGCCAGGACTTAGCAAAATTTTTGCAAGTGTCAAAACAGCCCCCAATTCTGCCTTATGAGCCATTTTTGAGCAAGTTGTCATCATTTACATGAGATGGCCATAAAACAACTTTTGTTCCTTATAAAACATGCTACAACTTTGCTTTAGAGGGTTTTAACATGCAATCATTCTATGAAGCACTTTTTAAAAGCCTAAGCAAAAGATGTTTATAGGCCCCCTAAGTGAAACTATGACTTAGAAGCATAATTAGAGGATATGATCAACAAGAACATTGCTCTTAAGGTTGATTTAAGCAAAGTTAAACTACTTACCAAGGTCTAGAACACATACAAGGGCATGTCATACTCAAACACGAGCATATAAAGCATAAATAAACAAGTTAAGCAACATCTACACATAAAATGACATGTCCCAAGGTAAATGATGATCGTGGTATGCTTATGAAGATGATTATGCTCATGTTATGCATGTGAAAGGATGCAACCATAACACTGAGGTGTTACAGTGTCTATGGTGGTAGGAGGAAGACAAAGGATTGAGGAAGGCAACTGGTTGGTAGAGATCTGCTATTACCTCTCTTCAGCTATTTATTATGGAGTAACCACCTCTTCCACTTCCCGCATCTTAGGGAACTACGCGATTTTTGCGGCAAGGTTGCCGTTTTGGTTCTCAATATTGTCGTGATGACTTCGTCGTCTATTTCATCGATTATTGGGCCCACTTGTTGCTTCAGTTTTCATGATAAGCGACTCTATTTTAATGGGCTCTTCTTTTTATGCTGTTGATGGATTGTTCAGTCTGACATTTTGACAGTATTGGGAAGATGACCTACGTCACACTGACAAGCAGGATAGTTGTTTTTTTAAAAGGTTTGGAAGAAGTTGTTTATGGTCAGGGGATTACTGACTGGATGGTATAGTGATTTTCGAGCACATTTACGTTACTAAAAATGCTTGGGGACTGGCCGATTCAACTCCATAATGTGCTCGGGGACTGTCTAAACCATCGAGCACGCTTGTTTTGCGATCACTCTTGGAGATTCCTATGCTGTGCTCGGGGCCTGTGCCAACCACCGAGCACGTTCACTTTTTTGGACCACAACTTGGGGACTGCTCTTTTCAGTTCCATATGAATTAATCTCATATACAACTAAACTTTTTTAGACCTTGCTACAAGGTTCATACCTCGCCTTTCAGCAAGCTCGGGGACTACATCGGTATGATGCACCTGACGATGCATCTCAATATCTGAATTTCTACGTGGACTTTTCTTTTTAAACTCTGGTACAACGTGTCTACGTCACCTACTACCAGGCTCGGGGACTAAGTGAGCACACTTCATCTAACTGTGAATATGCTTGCTTTTTGAAACCTTATACTTTTCAAAAAAGTAAAGTGGGCACACTTCACTAGGAAAGAAATTTTTTTTCTCAAGAGCACCATGTATTATTCGGACAACCTACTTCTTGTGGAAGATTGTTGCCTTTACTGATCAAAGAAGTTCAAGACGCCGTGTCGCATCACAATACATAGTGCTCGGGGACTAGCTGTGGGGGTATAAAACCCTATACCCTTATGGCTAGACTTGGGCCGAGAGAATTGGCCCATTACTAGACGACTCGTAGCTTGATCCATCTATTTAGAGTTCCACGCAAGAAAACAAAGCATGGAGATCAAGCAAGATCGTGGTTCGTTAGAATAGGAATTGATATCGTATTATCTATGACAATTGTAACCGACTACGATTAGTTTCTAGATTTGTAACACTGCCCTCAGGACTATATAAGGAGGGGCAAGAGACCCCCTCAGATCAATTCATTACAACTTATATCAATACAATCAGACGCAAGACGTAGGTATTACGCCCTCACGGTGGCCGAACCTGATAAAATCCTTGCCTGTGTCTCGCGTCACCGTCAAGTTCATAGCTTGCACACCTGTCTGCCGATAATCTACTACCGTGGGTACACCCCAAGGTAGACTGCCGACCAACTTTCGTCGACAATGAGTTTAGGTTGCTAACAGTGTTAAGTCCTATGTGAAAAGTCCGTTCTACCCCTAGAGATTTTTTACCGATCCTAGCATTCCATGGTTAATGTTGCTATCTTTGATGAATATTTTTATCTAAAACTGCAACATTTCAGTTTTTGCTTGTGTTAAATAAATAAAGAATCAAACATCATCTTATATGTAGTTAGTAATAATTATACCCAGTTTAAAATTAATTCTTATACATGAATAACAATAATAAAATAGGTCTCCAACAACATCTAATTTGAAAAGATGACATGCAACAGGACAATAATCTCCATTTATTTTGAAAAACTCATAGGTTCAAGATAATGTAATATTTAGCATCCATGATCACAATGAGAGTTACATTCATGTTCACATGCATATAAATATTTTCACATGTTCACAACAAAGAGTTACCTTCAGGTTCAGCTTTATAAAAATATTTTCACAGGTTTGCATCGATTACATGCATCTCTATCACAATACACATTTAGTCAATTTTCTCATATAAGAATCACAAACTCAGCTTTCTTTTGCTTCTTGTGCTCAGTGTTGGACTACTAGGTTGAAGTCTTTTGCTCCTTGTGCCCATTGCAGGGCTCTCAAGTTGTGATGAAAGATTTTTTGCAGTGTTTTTATCTACTTCTTTCTTCCTCTTTTTACCCTTTAACTTGACAACAGCTTTTGGTTTATCTTTGAACATAGGAAGCTCAATTGAAAGTGGTTCAGGTTGATTTGAACCACTTTTAGACCTGTACATGTTCATGTGTATGGAAACATTTTTTAGATCAAATCAAAAAACTGATTATTCAAAATAAATTCAGATTTAGTATAAGCTACCTTTTTGAAGCTCCAGAGTTAGAGGAAAGCTGCCCTTTTTGATTTACTTCTTCATATGGCTCATCCTCATCCTCTGAGCCATCCTCATCCTCATCCTCTGAGCCATCTTCATCCTCATCCTCATCCTCTGAGCCATCCTCATCCTTATCCTCATCCTCTGAGCCATTCTCAGCCACTGCTTTTTTTTCCCTTTTTTAGAACATCCAGGCACATCTACAACATTCATAGGTACAATGTCCAAATACATGATCTCCTCATCAACACCAACATGTTCTTATTCTGGTAAATGATTTCTAAGGTAATCATCGTCATCCTCCTTTGTATTATTTTCAGGCTTTCCTTCAACATCAAACTCCCACTCAGTGGTAGGCTCATATTTCTCCAAGGGATTACAATAAGCGACAAACATCTCTACAACTTTCTCTTTAGTGTGTACATCAAACATAGACATCAAATCTTAGTCCGATTTTACTTCTAGAAAATTCTTAAGAACATTATCATAGTACTGGACATGTGGAACTTCTAAGTAGCCTGGAGGGTACTTCTTTGTAACTAAGTCAATGAAGTCATTATAATTTGACAAATCTGAGTCAACAACCATCTCAAAACTCAAACATTTGACAACCTTTCTAGCCTTTTTGCGATTGCCAAGCAAATGAATTTTTAATAGAAAACTAGTAGCTGAATCCATCCTGAGAAAGCACAATAACAAAAGGATGCATAAAAAATTCTACAACTTTGTAATCCTAGTGCTATGGAGCTGCTATGGGGGATATGGAGAACATGGACTCACCCTGCAGTGCCTTCTGTGTTCCTAGGCGTGGCTCTGCTCGCGCACACCTGGGCTGCCCTAGTGTCCACGGCGGCCGCCCCTATGCTCGCTTTGGCCAGCCCTGTGCCCGTGTCGTCGACCGACCCTGAGACCACGGTGCCCGTCCTAGCGGTCGTGTCCCCGCCCTCTACCGAGATGGCTTGGGCCGCGCTCCACCTCCATGGTCACGCGGGCCAGCTGGGAGACCGTGTGGGCACCTGATTTGGATGCGCCGACCGTCACCGTAGCCGCGCGCGGCGCATCTGTGGCCACGCCGACCTCCCCCAAAGGCGCGATGGCGTCTGCCTCCATGGCCGCGCGGGCCAGCTGGGAGGCCGCACGAGTCGCCTTCTTGCCTAGGCGGGCACCTGTCGTGGATGTGCAGCCCTCCCCTGAAGCCACACCGCCGTCTGCCTCCTTGGCTGTGCCACCGTTGATCTAGGGTTAGGGGAGGGAAACGACCTAGTTTTGGGACAAGTTGAAGAAGTTACGAGAGACACGACACAGAGTTCATTTTATTTATAGAAGAACATTATGGTCTTTTGCATTGCCTCACATGGACAACTCATGGTGTTGGCTCACAGATCCAATGGAATTGTTAAATAGGAAAGAAAAACTTTAGTTGAGGACATATAGGAAATATTTTGAGTTTTAGTGTTAAATAGGAAAGGAGCATTATTTTTAGGGTCAAATAGAAAATTTTCTCGTGTTATAATGTCATGCCATGGTGGCACGGCTTCAGTTTTCAAAAAAAAAAAATTCAGTATCAAAATCAAAAATAGTTTGAAGAAAGGGTTAAAAATAATAAAAAAAATTCTCTTCGAGCAGGTCGCTTATCCTGACATGATCTAGTCGTTCACATTGGGGAGGGGGGGGACCGTACAGCCATTCCCGTTCCCCGCCGCTCCTCGCTTCCGCCCCACGCGGTCACGCCTCCCCTCCATCGCCACCACCTCTGCGTCTATCCGCACACCTAATTTCTGTGCCCAGCGCTTCTTCTGAAATTTAGAAGGGGTTGGAACCGTCAAATCAAATGGAGAGATCCTCTTACGCGTCAAGGAGCTCCAGCGAACTAGCTGCCGCAGCTTCCGGAGGTGGAAGGACGCTGAGGGTGATACCGATGCGGCATCCGTTGGGTTCTGGGTCGACGTCTTCCTCGTCGTCGCCGTGGTGGCGGGCGGCTGTGGGAAGAGCTCGGGCCATGGGGCCACTTGAATGGGCGGAGGCGGCCTTGCCGTGTGTGGCGTGGACACGGAAGTACAGATGGAAGGAGGATCTCCAGGCCGACCTCGCCGCGGGCATCACCGTTGGAGTCATGCTTGTGCCCCAGGTACAATACACCCACTTACTCCTGCCGTATGCTAATGTTTTTTTGAGATACTAGGTGAGGGCCCGTGCTTTGCTACGGGCAAACAAAAATTGCATGCCATATTGATAATATTATAACTTTAGGAATCAACCATGCAAGTGCCAGTTAGACACCATACTAAGGCCATGTTTGGCTCTTGCTAAATTTTAGCTAGCTAAAGTTCCAAACACATTGACTAAAAGGAGCTAAAATAGTTTAGTTCCATTAGTCACCCAAGAGTAGCTAAAATAATTTTAGCTAGCTAAAATTTAGCAAGGGGAACCAAACGGGGCCTAAGAAAGCAGATGGCATGCAAGTATAAATGCAATGAAGTATGACCACAATCGAACCAGCTAGCGGGACGAAACAACATAGCGGAACTTCACTATTTAATTGCAAAATCACAAAAAGTATTGTATTAGCAGGGAACTCAAACAGTCAAACGGTTCAGTGATGCTTGATCGTTGTTAATCAACTAGTATATTGCCCGTGCTAACGCTACCGGTCATATTAAGTCCAAAGTTAACTCTATCAAATTTGAAGTACTCAGCTAATTGTGCTTTGTCAAAGCTGTTTTTTTTTGGCGCAAGTTGTCAAGGATGTTTCTATAGCACTGAACTGAGCAAGTTACCATAGCAATTTATAGGAACAATAAATTTATTCACAAATTAGACTCTTTTAAAAAATCAAAGAGGAAAGAAATTGATCTCTTGAATCAACTCAAACTTCAAAACTTGGAGCTACCTGAAAAAAGTTCAGTCCATATAATTGAGTCATCATGGAAAAGATTTCTGTACTGGCTTGCTTTCAGTACAAGTGAGTAATTGAATATTATGCACATGGCAGTCACTATTATAGGCATACTACAGCATTCGAAATACAAACTGCGATTGTTTTCTAGCACGATCTAGATGAACTGGGATACAGACAAAATAGTTTGTATCTTGATGAACTGTTAAAAAAAGTCAGGGCTCAGTCTGTATCAATGTTTTACCAGACTTAAGCACAACACAAAATACAAAAGAAAAAAGTTAGTGTTTCTCTATGTCAGAATATACATCACTGTTTGAACACAATGATAAATACATGGCTGGTTTGATAATTGGATAAGTCAACTTGATGGCATAATTCTCACCTTTGTATCACTTGAGCTACCAAATAAAATTAGCATTTCTATCTGATTATTTTGAAACCTGGTAAACACATTGTTGGTCCAGAGCTACCCAATGATTCAAACAATAAGCATGAGTCAATTGGTGGTTCGAACCCTGTAAAGACAAAAAGAGTTCAGTGTTGAGAAAACACAAGAACCTTTTTTTTGATAACTTAAAACACAAGAACCTTGAAGCTTCACCCGTGGCACAGTAGATTACCAAAGATGTCAGAGATGACGCCAATGGCAACCTTGGACCCAGTAGAGCCGGTGAAGTAGGCCTTCAGCCTGCCGAAGTGCTATTGGTTCACATTCTATTAGAAATAAAAAAGGCGTCTTTTGTAGATGCATGTTGGATGACGCCACAGATTTTGCTTGCTACCGGTCGTTGTGGCAGGGAGCGGCCTCTGTGTCCAACACGGTTGCGGTAAGGTGAGCGGCGTGCGTCAGCCACTGTGTTTGGGGCATGTTTGTAGCGAGGTCGCAGCAGGTGATGGCCGTGGGTTCTGCTGCACCACGTACCTGGCCGCAGGCGAGGGAAGGGGTTGGGTTTTTCCCTCACCTCCAACTCCAGCACTGTCGTTGGGGGAGTTGAAGGGCAGGACCGGGTTGCAGAGCGTGAGTTGGAGCAGGGTGAGGAACGGGATGCGGAGCGCAATGAGTAATCGGAGCACAATGAGTAGTTCGGCAGAAGGAGGCTGCTGCCTATGGGTTAGTCGGAGCTGCTCGGATGGTGGCGGCGATGCGGAGCTGGTGGTTTGCCAGTAGTGGAGGAAGATGGTCTGCTTGGGTGGTGCACAAGGAGCAGAGTACAGCGGATGAGGCCGAGCATGAGGAGTTCCTAATTGGGGAGGCTGAGCACCTTCCAATCGATGATAGGGAGCCTGAGGCGCTGAGCATTAGGCAAAGAGGGAGGCGCAACATGTAGAGGGGACACGCGGCCTGAGAGAGGGCTGCAGCATGTGGATGGATTGACGGGGAGACGAGCGGGCCTAGATGAGAGCGATTGTGGACGAAACGGGTGATCGAAAGCATTACGTATGTTATAAGTAGGAGAAACTCTATGTGCTAGATTTTTGTGTTGCTTATAAGGATTTGAGTGTCACCTTGGAGAAACGAGCATCCAATAGTTCGTAACGCAAATTATTTGCAATCGACACAGATGTAACATTTTTGGAGAATCACATATTAGAAAGATTGTCTAGCCAATTTGGTGCATTCTTTGCTATTATCGTTCTAAAATGTTTCTGTTCCAAACATCTAGGATTCTAACAGAATATTTTTTCCTTATTAAGCTCCTTGTTAAGTTGTTATTGGTTGCTTCGGTGCCTGTCTTTATTTATGCTTGGTTATCCTTTCGTGTAGGGATGCAAGCGGGTGCTCGTGAACCTGCATATAGGATTAATTATGTGGGTTATGTAGCCCGTTTGCATCTCTACTTTTGTGCCAAAACGATTACAAAATCTTGTAAAAGACCATTCTAATTTTGAGCTTTGCGAGTTGTTTTAAGATCTAATGTGTTGGTGCACCTTAATAATCGAGGAATTCAAGCTACAGGAATTTGTGGGTCCCATGTATAGGCTGTTTTTTTTGTATATAATTAACAGAGTCTTGCTTATATTGTCATGTGGATTTGAGTTAGACAGTTGTTTCCAACTACATAAGTTTTTAGATGGAAATCTTGGTTTATGAACTTACCGAGCTTGCATAATGGCTTGTTTGGATCATTTAGGGCTAGTTACTAGTTGGGGCTAAAACTAGCCAAAGTTCCTTGTCAAAAAAAAAAAAAAACTAGCCCAAGTTGGTGGGGCTGGCCAGCTAGTAGGCTAACAACTAGTTGGAGTCTTGGCTAAAAGCCCACCTATTTCCCTCTATTTGGATGGGCTAGAGCTAAAATTAGCTGGCTAACAATTAGCCTTCATCCAAATAAGCCCTAAATGACAAGTCAACTGTGCCCATTGTTAGCAACTTGAGGACTATACAATTTCTGTGGTTTGCTTACTGCCATTCATGTTTGTTATCATGTCATTGTTTCTTGGTCATGGATGGACTTATGCTGTTTGATTAGGTACAAGTTCCAATGGAGTGCATCCTTCACCTCTGTTAACATGAACCCCTCAAATAGAATGATAAATTTCCAATTATCTTTCTGTTGCAGACTGCATATATTTGATAGTCTGTTTTTGTTCATAAATGCGGTCAATGAAGCAATCAAAGCCTATGACAATGGAAATTACATTTGATTGAATAGATCATCTGTTCTTATTGTGTCTCATCAGTCCTTATTTGCTTGTACTGTATAAGTGGTTGCTTCATAATTTTTTGTTCACTTGACTTAATTCTCATAATAAACAATAATAAAGAATATATTTACTCAAATATGTTTTTTTAGTTTACCCTCCATTCCATCTTACCATTTCTCCAAAAATTAGAACATCATTTTTTTTCTTGTGCTGTACTGTAGGCAATGTCATACGCAAAGCTTTCTGGTCTGCACCCAATTTATGGGCTTTGTAAGTGTTTCCATCTTTAAATCTCCTCTTTATATTTTCCTCTATGTTCTCAAGTGACAATTGGTAATGCAAACCATATCTTTCCATTTCCTTGTTCTGAACAGACACAGGCTTTGTCCCATTATTTGTATATGCAATATTTGGCTCGTCACGACAACTAGCAGTAGGTCCAGTGGCACTTGTTTCTCTGCTTGTATCCAATGTTCTTGGGGGTATAGTTAATCCATCTAGTGAGCTGTACACAGAATTAGCCATATTACTGGCACTCATGGTTGGGATCTTGGAGTGCTTGATGGGATTGCTAAGGTAACTTTGTTTACTCAGGAAAAATGTTTTTTTAATTGTTTCTTTGGAGCATTTGAAATTTCAAGTATTGAAGTTGACCTTTATAGATAAGAATGTTTCACCACTTGGTTTATTTGAGTATTTATCTATGTTGGGGTGGCAAGCACAAGTATGCAGTCATACCACCTGGTTTATTCAAGCAATAAGCTAAGAACTGTACTGTTACAGTGAGAATGACCTCCCCAGGTCATTGTCTTATGTAGAGCTGTGATAGGACCAAGGGTTCTACGACGACTGCAGAGGAAGTAGGGGTATGTGATCGGTGGCTAGGTCTTGAACCTCGGCGGCTTGAGGGCACGAGGGAGTGAGAGGGAGGCGCAAGGAGAAGCCCATCAACAGGAATGTTGCTTTGCTTGATTGTTCTTAGTGTAGCTCACGGAATGCATAGCCATTAGGCAGCCCAATCACCCCTTAGTTCTCTCCCAATCACTCTTGCTAAGCTTCTAAATTAGCACTAGCTAATGGTGCGCTCGGATTGTCCTCAATTTAGCACCAATCACTTTCCGGATTTGCTGCACTTGCTATCTTGGCTTTGCAGGTGAATGTCTTGCACCACATGACATCTCCCCCCCCCCTCCGCAAAAAGCTCGTCCTCGAGCTAGACATCGGGGTAGACCTCCTTTCCAAAGTAGTGATCGAGGAGGGGTGAACGAGGGCCTGGAGACGGTGAGCTGTGCGGAGCTGTCCAAGTCACGGCAAGAGAGGGTGTTCGCCACCGTGTTTAGATTGCTGGAACGATACTCAACCGCGAAGTCAAAGCTGAAGAGCTTGTTGATCCATTGATGCCGCGAGATCATGGATACGTGTTGGTCCAGCAAGAACTTCAATCTGTAGTGGTTGGTGTGGATGAGGAAGCGACACTCCCATAGGTACAGCCGCCAGTGTCGGATGGCCTGGACTAGGCCGATGAGCTCCCGTTCGTATGCCACCATTTTGAGACGGCAGGCAGCTCCTGTTCGTATGCCACCAATTCGATGAGCTCCTGTTCATATGCTGAGGAGCACTTTGATTGCTTCAACTAGAGGCTATGGGCATGGAGTGTGTCGAGGGCGAGGTGGACGTGCTGCAAATGCTCAGACCGGGAGCACTTTGATCTCTTCAACTGGAGGCTATGGGCATAGAGTGCGTCGAGGATGAGGTAGACATGTTGCAAATGCTCAGACCACGACAAACTGTAGATGAGAATGTGGTCCAAGAACGCGAGCAAGAACCTGCGTAGGAAAGTCCGAAGGATGTCATTCATGAGCTCTAGGAATGTCGCCTGTGCGTTTGGTGGGGCCGAACGGCATGAGGAGGAACTCGAAGTGGATGTGGTTAGTACGGAATTCCATCTTCTCGATGTCCTCTAGTGCATGCGCACCAGCAATAATAGCCGGAGCGGCTGAAAGGTCCTAATATGGCTAGAGGGGGGGTGAATAGCCTATTTAAAAATACTACAAACTCACTAGAGCAAAAGGTTAGTAAATAACAAAGCGAAGCTTTTTGCTCTAGCTCTAAAGGGGTGTTTGCAAGCCACCTATTCAACAGTTCTAGTTGATATGATCACTAGGCACACAAGAGCTAGGTCACTACTTACAATAGAGAGCTATCTAAAGTTTCTATACAAGTAAGTAAGCTACTCTAGTTTACGGGAATGTAAGAGAGATGGTTTGATTTTTATACCGCCGCGTAGAGGGGATGAACTAATCAATAATATAAAGTCCAATCACCGGGAGAAATCCAATCAACAAACACAATGGAGACACACGATTTTCTTCCGAGGTTCACGTGCTTGCCGGCACGCTACGTTCCCGTTGTGTCGACCAACACTTGGTGGTTCGGTGGCTAAGAGGTGTAGCACGAACCTCGTCCTCACTAGGACACCACAAGAACCTACCCA
>Ga0182004_10002585_pt1 | contig 14172 bp, 11 predicted proteins | sample Sormic07211540_1_FD_120479 | JGI IMG/M metagenome (GOLD analysis project Ga0182004, IMG submission 120479) | Endophyte microbial communities from Sorghum bicolor roots, Mead, Nebraska, USA - 072115-40_1 MetaG | ecosystem: Host-associated > Plants > Roots > Unclassified | place: USA: Nebraska...
AAGCACGAAGAGACGATGACGGAGTCGAAGAAGATCAACGATGGGCGTCGGAAATGAAGAACAAGCAAGAAGAAGCTCCAAGAACAACAATGGTGCTCTCGGTTTCAAATGGGCAGAGGGGAGGAGACGGCGGGCCTATAAACCGGAGCTTTAACACAGGTTCAGGGCAAAAACCGGTGCTAAAGGGTCACCCTTTAGCACCGGTTTGTGTGCCAAACCGGTGCTAAAGGCTTTGCCTTGGCCCGTGGCACTGGCCAGTGCTAAAGGGGACCCTTTAGGACCGGTTGGTAACACGAACCGGTGCTAAAGGGTCTCTGCCCCGACAGCACCTATCATAGCCATTGGGCAGGACCCTTTAGCACCGGTTCGTGTTACGAACCGGTGTTAAAGGGGCTTTTAACCCCGGGCCGCAAAAAGGCTGAGGTTTTTGGCCATTTTGGGCATCGACCAATGCCTCATTCTATAGTAGTGGTCACATCGAATCTTTAAACGTATGCATGAAGTATTAAATATAGATGAAAATAAAAACTAATTACACAGTTTGGTCGGAATTGACGAGACGAATCTTTTGAGCCTAGTTAGTCCATAATTGAACAATATTTGTCAAATACAAACAAAAGTGCTACTATTCTTATTTTTTAAAATGTTTTGGAAGTAAACAAGGCCTTAGAATTTGGAGGCTTGATATGGTCCTCCTCTCTCCATCTTAACTTTCACCTATGTTGAGATACACACCCATGCAATACATTTACTCTTCCTCTCTCTCTCACTCTCACTCTTTAGCTTTGATTCTTCTGAGATTTGAGATGTGGCTTGAGAGGGAAAAGCATTGGGTGGTGAGATTTGAGTGCTTGAAGGTCATTCTCATTCTGACACCGTTTTCTGCCACTATCATTTTTACATAGCATGAACGCTATTGCTATAGCTACCATTTTTGCAGAGGCAGTACAACTTCTTGTAGTTGTTGCCTAGTTTTGTTGTCAAACATTGCTACAACGGATGCCAAATCCATCAATCCCCTCTAGCGCTTTAAGGGCGTGTTTGTTTCTAACTAGCAAAAGTTCATAGGGGGCTATGATCCCCTAGGTAGTCGATTTCATGCGCCTGACAGCTGGATCTTCTAGGCCACATTGCAATGCAAAGATGCCCTAAGGCCATGAGCCTCTCTTTAGCTAGGTGTCGTGCCATGTCAAAGACAAATGTGACACAAATCGTCAGTGGCGAATTTATGACATAATTTTCAACACATCTATATTTTTGAAAACGATGTAGAATATTTTCATTCCCATAAAACTCTTATCACTTCTATCTTCACAAATACGATGTCGCATTAGTATATTTAATGTTCATGAAACTATGAGAAAACATCCGGAGCTTAATGGTGTTTCGTTAGAGTTTCATGGACATTAAATATGCTGATATGACACTATATTAGTGAAGACAGAGGTGATAAGAGTTTCATAGGCGTAGAGAGAGTTTCATGAGGATGAAACTCTTCTACATTGTTTCTAAAATAAACTAGGTCATAAAACCTCCACTGAGGAACTACTTTGTTGAACTATACTTGCCATTCCCTATCATAGTGAGGCCTTGTTTAGTTCAAAAACTTTTCAAGTTAGACCTTCCTAAAATTTGTTAAGATTCTCCATTACATCAAATCTTTGAACACATGCATAGAGTTTAAATATAGATAAAAAATAACCATTTGTACAGTTTATCTATAATTGGTGAGACAAATCTTTTAAGCTTAGTTAGTCCATGATTGGACAATAATTACCAAATACAAATGAAAGTGCTACAGTAGCAAAGCAAAAAAATTCACAACTAAACAAGGCCTTACTGTAGCATTTTGTTTAGATGTGGCGATTATTGTTCAATCATGGTCTAATTAGACTCAAAAGATTTGTCTCGTAAATTACAGACAAACTGTATAATTAGTTTTTTAATTTATATCTAATGCTCTATACATGTACCGTAAAATTCGATGTGACGAAAAATCTTGATTTTTTTTATTTTTTGGAGAAACTAAGGCCGTGTTTAGTTACTGAAGGAAAAAATTTCACGACATTGTAGCACTTTTGTTTGTTTGTGGTAATTATTGTCCAACCATGGATTAACTAGGCTCAAAAGATTTGTCTCGTCAATTCCGACCAAACTGTGCAATTAGTTTTTATTTTTGTCTATATTTAATACTTCATGCATGCGTCTAAAGATTCGATGTGACGGAAAATCTTGAAAAGTTTTAAGTTTTGGGGTGGAAGTAAAGACCTGTACTGTACACCCTGCATTCATGATATATACAACGCACGACTATACTGTGTGCACGCACACGCCCTGCACCAACCGCCATTACACCGCACTTTGTCGGGACACCTAAAAGATCACTAATAGATCAGAGAGATGAGAGATCACAGCTGATTGACTGAGAACTAGTGCACGATCTACTAGTGATTAAGACCAACAACAAGCATATGCATGCGTGGATCAATTATCAATTGATCACGCTTATATACGCTTACATGCGTGTCAATATTATTAGGCCCAGAGGTTCCACGATGCTCAACCTTTTTTTTTTGCTAAATTAGGCTCTGCTCAGAACATGGGAATTAGTTTCCTTTACGTGCTTTTATTATATAATCTTTGTCATGATGCACAAATCGAACGGGGTTTCAATTCATGCCCGGAAAATATAATCTTTGTCATGATGCACAAATCGAACGGGGTTTCAATTCATGCCCGGAAAACATGAAGGGCCTGTTTGGTATAGCTCACAACAGCTCATGAGTTAGGATGAAGCTGAAAAAAGTAGCTTATTCCAGCTCTCTCCCTCATTTATCTCTCTCAACCATGCATGAAGTAGTTGGTGAAGTTATTTTACCAAACACTTTTTCCAAAACAACTTAGCTTCATCTAGAAAGTTGCTCATGAAGCTATTTTCTAAAAAAACAGCTTTACTAATGAAGTTCAGTTGTGCCAAACAAGGCCAAAATTTGCACAGTTTTCAAACCGGACGTGGTAAGCTTGTCGATCGACTTGCCGTCCTCGTCGCTGATTTGCTCTAGCCTCTACCGTTGCGATGATCTGCAAATCAGTAGAACTGAACTAATTAATCACTGCATGCATGCATGCATGAGCTAGCATGAGCCGAAGCGAAGCGAGGTCACCAACCAAGGCACCCAAGAAAAGGGCGCGCGCGGTGGCCGTGGTCTAAGCATGATTAGGCCGGCGCGCGACGATGTTATTATCTGCAGGCAGGCGTTGGCTCTCCGCAACGTCCTTTCATGATGCCCCTAGCTACAAGGCGCGCGGCACGGCATCACCTGTTGGTACTACTACTACTACTAGTAGTACTGCTAGCTAGCTAGCAGTACTTTTTATGATTTGAGCGCTCATGCACGTCGCTCTCCATCTCCTTTGGCCGGCCGGCCTTTGCTTCCCTTCTACTCCCGGCTTCCTCCGATCCTCCGGTCGAGACATCTCCCACGTACAGTAGTACAGGACACAGAGTCCACACCGCCATTAGCAGCAAATGTGCTTTGGTGGCCCCAGCAGCCAGCCAGCCCCATATATCCCATCGTGCATGTATATATTCCCAGTCTTCTCTCCGGCCACCTCCGATCCACGTACGCATGCATAAGCATAACCACTTCCTCACTAACTTGGCAAGGGAAAAATATCAATCACCACTACTACACTAGCATGCACTACGTTTTCAACACTTTTAAGTGTCCACTTGTTACAATTGGAAAAAAAATATGCCCTTAAATTCTCGCTCAAGTGCAATTAATTAAAAAGGAATAAATCTGCACTGTCACGTCGCACGCCCTATAGGGATCGGAACTGCATATATATTACCTATACTTGATCTTGTTCCAAATTATATTTCACTTTGACTCTATTCTAATAACAAAAACTAATAGTTTTGATCGAAATTATAGATGAAGAAACCAACATCTAGAAATATCAATTAAGTTTAATAGAATCTACTTGATAATATATTTTTATAGAGCATTGGTTTGAACTTGTAATCGGTACTATAGAAAGAAAAGATGGACAGATGACATTAATAATATTAATGTTAGTATTTTTCTCGAGCAGAGTCAATATAGCATAGAAGATGGCCAATATGATGTGATGTGCTTGGAGACCAGTTGAAATGTATTTGCAGATCGCAAGCAACATTTTGAAAATCAGCAAATGAAATCGTGGATAGAGTAGCTATAATTTATGATCTTCAAGGTTGAATCCTCAACATGTTTCGCATCTAGTAGCCATTGGCATGAAGCTCTTATGAGAGACTCTACACAACCACCCCCATGTGTGCACACCTTAGCCAATTGGCTTCCGCTACATCACATCCGTCATCGCGCAGTCACACCCCACATCCTTGCTCCACCTATATGCATCCCACTTTCTCAACAGCATCATCGATCTACTATGAGCTCGAGGAAGCCTCGGAGGCTTGCTATAGACCACCCAAAAACCCTACTCCTCGCCAAAGACTTAGGGTATTTGAATCTTTTACCGAAGCTTACCTAACTTTGCTAAGCCAGAATATGTGTTGGGTGATGGATGTGTAATCATGCTTTGATAGGCTAGCTTGCCTTTCCAAGCAAAAAAATCTACGCCCAGGCAGGAGAGCCAGATCGGCTCTCTCACGCCAGCAAGGCAAGTAGGAAGCACATCCTGTGCGATAGGAGACTTGCTCCTTTGACACCCATGTATGGCTGAGTGACCATCGGGCCAGATGAGCACTTAGTGTTATAAAAAAATCAAAGTGGTTGCACACTAAGCAAAACAACCAAACATCGTTTTATTTCGATTGGCCTTGCTTGGCCTCGCCTTGCCTGCTAGGTGCTAGCTTGGCTAGGTAAAAAAATGGGCAAAGCATCCATGCATATGAAAAAAAGATAAAGTTTGTGGTGTTACGTCAAAAAGAATAATACTATTATCTCCATTCTAAATAAGATTTTATTTTGGTTTTCCCTTAAGAAAAAATACATTCATATCAATAATTTTAAATAAACTCTCTATCAAAATATATTGTCATGAAGAATGTAATGAAATAATTTTCAATGTTTTAGTTGTCGGTGGATTTTTAGGCCCTGTTTAGTTACCCACCCAAAAATTTTTCATCCATCCCATCGAATCTTTGGACACATGCATGGAACATTAAATGTAGATAAAAACATAAACTAATTACACAGTTTGGTTGAAAATCGCGAGACGAATTTTTTAAGCCTAGTTACTCCATGATTAGCCTTAAGTGCTACGGTAACCCACATGTGCTAATGATAAATTAATTATACTTAATAGATTTGTCTTGCAATTTTCTGACGAGCTATGTAATTTATTTTTTTATTAGTTTCTAAAAACCTTTCCCGACATCCTTCCGACACATTTGATGTGACACCCAAAAAATTTTCATCCTCAATCTAAACAGGGCCTTACACAAACTTGCCAACTTGGTCAAACATAGTACGAAGTCAAAGCAAATGGAACAGAAGGTGTACTGGATAAAAAATGAAGTGCCAGTGCCAGCGTCAGTTCGAGCAAAGGATCTCCCATCGCAGAATTGAACACAGTCTTTTCCCCTTCTGTCGGGAATGAATTAAAAGCAGTTTCATTATCCCAACTGGCCTTCCTCCATCAGTCCATCTGGATTCTGAAAACTCTAGAATCCAACTCTGTCCTGGCAGTTTTCCCACATGACAAGATGCCAACAATTAGCCTTGCCTTGCCCTCCTGCAGATCTATAACCTTCCCGCTAGCCTCTTCTTGACCCTCCTCCCTCTCGCACGCATCCTGCCAATTAGCCAGCGTTGCCTTGGCGGCCTCTGCCTCTCTTCCGCTTCCACACACCACTGACTGACCCAACACACGTACAAGTAGATTAGCTATAGGCATTGGCAACTTCACAAGCAGCACAGATCAGCAAGTACTGTGTCAGTCAGCCACTAGCTAGCTAATGACCGAAATTCTCCTTCTCCTGCTGCTCCTGGCATTGCCGCCGCCGGCAGCCGTGGCGCTCACCGCCGAGGGCCTGGCGCTGCTGGCGTTCAAGGCGGCGGCGACCGACGACCCGTACTCAGCCCTCTCGCGGTGGTCCGAGTCCGACCCGGACCCGTGCGGGTGGCCGGGCGTCAGGTGCGCCAACGCCTCGTCGTCCTCCTCCTCCTCGGCCCCGCGCGTCGTCGTCAGCGTGGCCGTGGCGGGCAAGAACATCTCCGGGTACATCCCGTCCGAGCTGGGCTCCCTGCTCTTCCTCCGCCGCCTCAACCTCCACGGCAACCGGCTGTCGGGCGGCATCCCGGCCGCGCTCTCCAACGCCTCGTCGCTCCACTCGCTCTACCTCTACGGGAACCGCCTGACGGGGGCCCTCCCCGCCGCCGCGCTCTGCGACCTGCCGCGCCTCCAGAACCTGGACGTCTCCGGGAACGCGCTCTCGGGCGAGGTGCCGCTGGACCTCCGCGGCTGCCGCAGCCTGCAGCGGCTCGTGCTCGCCCGGAACGCCTTCTCCGGGGAGCTCCCCGCGGGGGTGTGGCCCGAGATGCCTAGCCTGCAGCAGCTCGACCTCTCCTCCAACGCCTTCAACGGCTCGCTCCCGCCCGACCTCGGCGAGCTGCCCCGGCTCGCCGGCACGCTCAACCTCTCCCACAACCGCTTCTCGGGCGTCGTGCCGCCCGAGCTGGGCCGCCTCCCGGCCACCGTCACGCTGGACCTCCGCTTCAACAACCTCTCCGGGGCCATCCCGCAGACGGGCTCCCTCGCCAGCCAGGGCCCCACGGCGTTCCTCAACAACCCGGGGCTCTGCGGGTACCCGCTCCAGGTGCCCTGCCGCGCCGTCCCGCCGCCCACGCAGTCGCCGACGCCGCCGGGCACGACGACCCCGCTGCCCTCCTCCACCGCGTCCGCTTCCGACCGGGGGCACCAGCAGCCCATCAGGACGGGCTTGATCGCGCTCATCTCCGTCGCGGACGCCGCCGGGGTGGCACTCGTCGGCATCATCCTCGTGTACGTGTACTGGAAGGTCAAGGACCGGAAAGAGCACCACCGCGGGTGCTACCGCGACGACGACGACGACGGCGACGGCGGCGACAGCAGCAAGACCGGGCTCTGCCGCTGCATGCTGTGGCGGCACGGCGGCAGCGACAACTCGTCCGACGCGTCCTCGGGCGACGACGGCGACGGCGAAGCAGGCAAGTACAGCAGCGGCGGCGTCGGCGGCGAGGGGGAGCTGGTGGCGATCGACCGCGGGTTCCGCGTGGAGCTGGACGAGCTGCTGCGGTCGTCGGCCTACGTGCTGGGCAAGGGCGGCAAGGGGATCGTGTACAAGGTGGTGGTGGCGAACGGGACGACGCCCGTGGCCGTGCGGCGGCTGGGCGGCGGCGGCGGGGGCGCGGACCGGTGCAAGGAGTTCGCGGCGGAGGCGCGCGCCGTGGGACGGGTGCGCCACCCCAACGTCGTGCGCCTGCGCGCCTACTACTGGTCCGCCGACGAGAAGCTCGTCGTCACCGACTTCGTTGGCAACGGCAACCTCGCCACCGCGCTGCGTGGTAAGCTAAGCACCCACCGATTCTTCCATTGTTCATTCAATTCGCTAGCTGCAAGCTGCTGCTGCTGCTCGAAACACTAGTTGTTTTTTTTTTTGGTAAGTTTAGATGCGCGATTTGCGTTTGTTAATTGCTCATTAGCGTTGGATCCTACTGTGATTTCTTGTCGGAGAAACGTGGTAGATGCCGTGGATTATATTTGATTAATGCAGTGATTATATTCGAGTTGGCAGATTTTGCTCACAAAGTCACAAGCCAGTCACAAAGAGCACATGCCACGTCCATAAAAATTAAACAAGAAACAACCTTAGTACTAGTACTGGATACTGATTAACCAATCGTCCTATAGAAAAGTAGGACGAGACATGCAAAAATGTTGAGATTGATAATTACTTGCAATATCTACGCGCAATTTAATTTATGTGATTCTAGTTTGAATTTGTTTTCATCATAACATATAAACGCGGTTGAGATTGATAATTCATACCACTTTAATTAGAATGACCTCAAATTAGTACATCCTCGCCTTTATTATTAGCGATATGTATAAGCTTTCCCATCGTATTATTAGGACGGTTAATAAAGGGCCGGCCATGCCCAAGGACGCTATGTATATCTCTATAGAATGCTAAACGTACAAGCCATGGCACAGGACAGTGTATAGTACTATGAGCAATTATGAACCTAGCACTAGCGGATATTGTACAGTGTAGGCTATACTGTACGTGGTGTGTTTGGTCACTAGCTAAGATTTGGTCTGTTAGAGCAACCCAACCATTTTGCAAATAGACTTTGCATTCATGTATTTGCCAAAAAATTTTAAAAACATCTATCCAACGGTTTGTCAATTGGGCTTTGTATTTTTATTAACTTGGCAAAAAAAAAGAGAAGAATTGGCATATATGCCAGGCCCGTCGTCGGATGGCATTTGAGAAACTCGCGCGAAGTCCGTAGCTCCGATCGAGGTTGCGCGTCTTCTGCGGCGTCGTCGCGCCGCCAGATTTTTGCGGAAACTTGCCATCGCCGGTTGGATGTGATCTCCAAACTCAGGCAACGAGTCCGGCCGCCAAACTCCAGCCGCACGCCTTGATGTGGTCTCCAAGATGGTCACGATTCTTTTTTTTTGCCGGCAGGGACTACTGCTGCCGCCAAACTCTAGAAACGGCGCGTCGGCGGAAAATTTTTTCCGTTAACATTCTCTAGACGTGCACGAGGATGAGAAAAGCTCGGCAAAAAAATTTTGTGGGTCCATAATTTTATCTTTTACCAAGTGATTAATGCCAAACCATTAGAGATTATCTTTTTTCATCTTTGCTATATTCTTTTGGGACTTGGCAAACTCTCTTATTTGCCAAACCAATTATGTAAAACGGTTGGGGATGCTCTTATATATGGTTGTTGGGTGCTCTCACTTATTACTCATGTTTAATTTCTTCTAATGATGGGGTGGCGTAGCGCGGGGCTATAGCCCACCTTATTTTTACACAATGTAATGTTGTCCACTGTACTCCACTGCACAACTGAATTTAGGTCAGTTTGGTTATATTTGCCAGTGGTTTTAAGAATTACAATTAGCAGAAGACAACGCATATCTTATTATAAGAATGTAACCATGAGAATATAGCTTTGATAGTGTCGTTAGTGACTGGGTCGATCATTAATTTTTTTCTCAAAGATTAACCTCTGGCACGTGCATGTTTGATTAAGTGAAAATGACTGGCCTTGCATCTATCTTACATCAACCAGACTGAGGGTGAATTATATATATACCATCCTTTAGGAAGAAAAAGACATTTACTTACTCCTATATAATAGCGTGACGAGACCACTCGTCCACTACTACTCCCACGGGAACGCACTTTGCAACGAAAGCTTCCAAAACCTTCGCTGAAGAAGGCACACCGTCTTGTCCCCCCTGGGCCTCTGTTGGACCACGTACGACGCTCTGTGCTATACAATCTGCGATGAGTGCATGCATGCTGGACATTGATCCTTTTGCGGCTGGCTGGTCCTGCTGCCCTGGATGGAATGGGCGCCTGCATGCATGGTCCTTGGTGACCATCTCCCCCTTCCTTTGTGATGAGTTGTGATTTTCTGAATGTGATCCTCGGCAGTGCTCTTGTGGGTGGCCATCATCGTCTTTGACTTGCCCATAACCTATATCATACGGAGTACTGTAGCAGTAGCAGGCAACTCCATGCAGTGGTAGCGAGACAAACTGCAATGCTGAACCCAGTTGGCATTTTTGCGCCCCTTCTTTGTTGGAGCTCCTCAGCCGCTCAGGTACGGTCATCCGGGGTCTTGATCAACTCCAGTCTGAGTGTCTAAATTAAGCCTTTAAATTTTTATTTATATGTTACGATAAAAAAAGTAAGGGCTTAAATTAAGACCCAACTCCAACCCACCTCCTAAACAAGTAGGATATGGGGTTTTAGATGTGAAGGGCTGAAACTATAATTTGGGAGGGCGTGGAAAATGAGAGCCCAAGTAGAAGGTGGGTTGAAGTTGATTTTTTTAGATCAAGTCCTTAGATTTAGAATAGGGACTTGTTTAGGAGGTGGGTTGGAGTTGCTCTTAGGCATTGCAGTAGCATGCCAAGCCACTGAATTTTGCATTTGCATATACTCCTATTATTAAGTTGGTTGCTTAAGCCATAAGGTACCGTAGCTGCTGTTACTGCAATGCACCATACTTACTTTGCGGATGGTTTATATCAGTATACGTCTCCATAACAATAAATAAACGAGGGAAAAAGGAGAAAAGTGGCACGCTTCGTTAACGCTAATGTTGGACAAAAGCTTTACACCAAATCATACCCAGCTGACAAGCTCCAAAAGGCTCTTTCCTTTTTTTTTCCTTCTTCTTCTTGGGCAACAACGCTGACAGACCCAAAAAAAAAAGGGCTGCAATGGAAGGTCCCTTTTCGTCCATCCTTTCCACCGTCACGCAGACCGCAGTCCGCAGAGCATGTCGGTCGATCGATCGAACAGAGGGGTGCCAAACTGAAAAAAAAGCAGAGGCCTTTCTAAGCCTGACGAAACCTTTTGTCACTCCCATCCATGCCTTAACAGCATGAATATTCTCTATTTCTCCGATCTCGTCCTAATTATAATATAGAAAGAGAGAAATGTGTAAAGAATGTGATGATTGAGCATGGGCAACACGGCATAGGCACGCCTGCTGGGTAAATGCATCATTAGAACTCCCCTTTTTTTTCAACGTGCTTACTTAATGATGGGTGTCGATCAGCACTGGGGTGTGCTCAGGCTGGTGATGCCAGATTTGGAGGCTTTTTGGGGGGCTAATGGGACAAAGGACGACACCTTTGCATGCATGCTAATGAGCCTTTCTTTAGCCTGGGAGACACATGTACGTAATAATGGTTCACTTGGGCACATTGTTTGGTCACTGACCGACGTCTTCCTTTCTGAAAGTCTAGTTTGTTTGTTCACTGTGCCATTCCCTTTTAAGCTTTCTGATGAAAGCAAGATGCATGCGGTGCTCATGAACAGTGAGTTGACAGCCATGGCACGGAGGGCTGCATAGGTTTAGGTTTACCGACAGCCACAGCACCAGGCAATGTGCACTGCACCTTCCATTGATTACGTTCTGTTGATGGAATTGCCAGTTGCCACACTGTAGTTTTTCTCATGGTTGTTGTTAGTTTCGATTTTGCTGCGATTTACCAAACTGTAAAGCGCGTGTCAAAAAAAAACATTTGCAAAACTGGAAATTGCGTTGTGAAATTTGCATGCTTTTTCGTCATACAGAAATGTTTTTCACACCCAAAAAAAAAACATCACAGGTCATCATTCAGAAACTGAAGTTCCGATCCGATGCAAAGCTGACTCCTGATTCCTCACTGAATGCGTTGACCGTTGACTCTATCTCTCTCACTCTCTTTCCAGGTCGGCCCGGTCAAACTGCCCTGTCGTGGTCAGCGCGGCTGAAGATCGCAAGGGGCGCGGCGCGCGGGCTGGCGTACCTCCACGAGTGCAGCCCGCGGCGGTTCGTCCACGGCGAGGTGAAGCCGTCCAACATCCTGCTCGACGCCGACTTCACCCCGCGCGTCGCCGACTTCGGCCTGGCCCGCCTGCTCGCCGTGGCCGGCTGCGCCCCCGACGGGCCGCCCTCCTCGGGTGGCGGCGCCGGCGGGCTCCTCGGCGGCGCCATCCCGTACGTCAAGCCACCAGCGACCGCGCCGGGCGCGGGTCCAGACCGTTTTGCCGGCGGCGGGTACCGCGCGCCGGAAGCGCGGGCGGCGGCCGGTGCGAGTGCGAAGCCGACGCAGAAGTGGGACGTGTTCTCGTTCGGGGTGGTGCTGCTGGAGCTGCTGACGGGGCGAGGACCGGCGGCCGACCACGCGTCGCCGTCGACGTCGGCGTCGTTCTCGGCGCCCGTGTCCGGGTCGACGGCGACGGACCGGTCCGGGAGCGGGGAGCACGGCGGCGGCGCGGTGCCGGAGGTGGTGCGGTGGGTGCGCCGCGGCTTCGAGGAGGACGCGCGGCCCGTGGCGGAGATGGTGGACCCGGCGCTGCTCCGGGGCCCCGCGCTGCCCAAGAAGGAGGTGGTGGCGGCGTTCCACGTCGCGCTCGCGTGCACGGAGGTCGACCCGGAGCTCCGGCCGCGGATGAAGGCCGTCGCTGACAGCCTCGACAAGATCGGATCATGAGTACAGTGATGGCCGTTGCCGGCGGCCACGGATGAGGCTAGCACAATGCTCACCCAAGGTCATTTATATTTTTATTAATTTTTTTTCCATCTCCTCCCCTATTTTCTCTTTCTCTTGTAATTCAGTTTTTTTTCTTTGCTGTGCTCTCTTGCAATTGGCTGTTTGTAATTTTTGGTTATTCTTTTGGGTGCAATTCTCATGATTTTCGTAATGGTATATAGAGAGAGATATGTAGGAGAAACGGTATTTCCAGCTTATTTTTTCAAGTAGATAGTGAGGATGTGTATCTTGTGAAGATTCAGAACAAGTGCTACTTTGTGGTGTCTGGTAATTAACTAGAGGGGAACGTGTAGAGCGATGGAATTTAGAGATTTGTCTTGAGTGGCCACTTATAATTACGTATTCGAATTCTCCAAAGATTTGCATTTGTAACGTGTAGTACACCCAATAGATGGTACAGTAGTAATTCGTAGCCAGTTCCATCATACGTCTTTCTTTTTTTGTGATCTCTCATCACATGTCTTCTTACTTGTACGTTGCACTGGAGTCCTCTCATTGTCGGTTCATTTCCATCAAGTGATGATAAACGAATTTTCAATTGCAAATTACTTTTCTGAAGTGGTGCTAAGTTGAACTTTTTTTTATGTTTTATCAAATTTGTAGAAAAATGTATAAATATTCGTGACACCCAATGAGCGTTTTTTTATATAATAATACTAATTTTGTGTATTTTATTGTTCTTTCCTATAAATTCAGTTGAACATAAAAAATTTGATTTAAAATAACTCTAAAATTAATTTATTTAGAGACAGATGTATATATACAAGTTTAGATCAGATACTAGAGCAACCAACTTCACACCAACCACTTTCAACTTATTTCTTTTTTCAACGATAACTTTCAACCCAATATTGTAAAAGGTTGTAACTTCAATTGAAATAAAAAAGGTCTCTACCATAACGCAGTTTGAAAACAATTGATACTTTGAGATAGCCAAGGTTTGGTGCATGCATGAAGGGTTCTTAAATCTTGAATCGGTTGGTCAATGAACGTGAACGATTCCATTTTGATAAAATGTCCATACACTTTTCCCCCCTCAGGATTCATTTAGATTTTTATAGAAATATTTTAGATCTAGATTCTCTTGAGACACATTTTATCCTTGTGACTAAGGCTGCGTTCGTTTAGTGCTGATTCCTAGCCGGAATCATTCATGGCCAGAATCTGCTATGTAAATTGCACAAGGATTTAGGGCAGGAACGGTTTCAGGACAAAGAAAACCCCTTTACCTCCTCATCGGAAGAGCCTCTGGAGCAGGACAAGGAAAGACCGGTCAATCACCAACTCTTAATATGAATTTTGATTGATCTTTGTATCAGACAACACTCTACCATGGGAAATAATGTTAGTCAGTTAGTGGGGGAATCGAAAAGTATGATATGGGGCTTGCTCTCCGTCTCTTTGAGCTTTAATGACTTGTAATGAAGTTATAAGTATCTTTTTTCCCTCATCAAACGATACAGACACAGCCAAAGCCTGACAACAAAACAAAATAACAACAAGCTCAAGACCTCAAAAATGAGGTAAAAAACACAGTCAACCATGCTGAGGGAGACATATGAAAGGTGCTTTTGTTCCCGCTGCGATGCAAAGTCCCGCCTCATCTTCATTGTTTTGCAAAACTCTAGCTTGTCGCTTTGGTCTGCTCAAAAATCATGTTATTTCTTTCCTTTCACACTTCCTAAGAGCATCTCCAACAACTTGGTATTTCAACATGCTATCCTACCAAATTTGCTAAAAGCATAAAAATCCTCCTCCAACAACTCTTATCTCAACTTGCTAAATTTCCCAAGTTGCTATCCAGAGGTTTCTACTGCCGAGATTTGTCAAGTTGCTATCCCAAGTTGCTATCCCGAGCGCAACTTGTTGGAGACACATATTCTTTTA
>Ga0182004_10002586_pt1 | contig 14166 bp, 17 predicted proteins | sample Sormic07211540_1_FD_120479 | JGI IMG/M metagenome (GOLD analysis project Ga0182004, IMG submission 120479) | Endophyte microbial communities from Sorghum bicolor roots, Mead, Nebraska, USA - 072115-40_1 MetaG | ecosystem: Host-associated > Plants > Roots > Unclassified | place: USA: Nebraska...
AGCTGGAGCACGCGAGGTGCAGTTTTCTCCGGCCGTCTCTAATTTAGCTGACCGGCTGCATGGCCGGCCCCATATGCACTGATTGCAAAAAAAAAAAAAAAAAAAAAAAAAAAAAGGAGAGGCCGGTGGCGGAGAAAAAAACCCCCCAAAAAAAAAAAACAAAAAAAAAAAAAAAAAAAAAAAAACTCCGAACAAATGCAACAAAACCTAATAGATTAGCCTAGAATCAGTGGATCTATAGGGTGTAGAGTCTAGCCTCACCCGCGCTTAGCCGGAGGAGGAGAGCGGCTCCGGGACTGCGAGGACGACGACGAGAAGGAGCGGGAGCGCGACCGCGAGCGCGACGAGACGGAGCCGGAGGAGACGGAGTGGGACGGCGAGCGGGAGGAAGAGCCCGAGGAGGAGCGAGACGCGGAGCGGCCGCGCCGAGGCTTCGCCATCGTCCCCGGCGGCGGCAGTGGCGGCGGCCGGGCGAGCGTCGGCGACCCTGCGGTGTTGGGCTAGGGTTTTGAGCCGGTTGGGAGAAGGAAGAAGAGATTGGGTTTGGGAGTTCCACCCGTGTCATCAAGTGTGAAAAGAGCCCCTGCTGCTGTCCATGTCCACTCCTGTTTTTCGGCCCAACGGGCCCAATAGACGCCCCGCAAAGGTGTAAGGCCTGTTTGGCATAGCAGATCCGTGGGAATTGATTCTATTCTATTATTGAAAATGATTTGTTTTTTGCTAAAAAAAAATTAGGATAAACAGTTTTAACCCCTCAAAAACTAGGATAAACTATTTTCATAAAGTAATTCTATGCATACGTGAGTAAGAGAAGCCACTTTTTTAGCTCCTAATCTGTTGATTCATTTCAGAAATCACTTCACAAAAAAAATGTAGAATCATTTGTTAGGAAAAAAATCAGCAGAACTTCTGTATCCAGCTTAGAAACTGCTTTTGGGTCAAAACCTCAAAGAGGCCCCAACATGCGTTGGAGCAGGGGTATGTTAAGAATGTGTTGTAAGGTCAGTCTCAAACTCTCAATGCATAGTTTTATAGCATAGTTATCAAGACTATAAACTAGGTAACTGAGCCGTTTCATGGAGATAACACTCTCCTCTCGTCTGATGAAACTCTTTCATTTAATGACTCTGCTAAGTCAGCGATTTTACTTATGTGACGGCCTATTTAATGTGCATGACACTCTCATGAAACATACATTAAGACTAGCTTAAAAAATTCAACATTATAATTGTTTGGGGGGGCTTAAATAAATGTTTAGAAAAAAATAATTAAGGAGGGACGTATAAGCGTGGATGGGGGGAAATAATTAATCAAAGTGAGATCTATAACCACATCATATTTATAGGTGTAGAAAAAGGATATTCCAAAGCTGTACAAAAAATAATTATTCCACCAATTGCCAAAGGGAAAGGCAGATAGGGTGTTCCAGCAATAGGCAATAGCCGAAGGGAGAGCAGATATAGCGTGGAAATTAGTTAAAGAAAACGACATTCAACTGAAGTGGTATTATTGTATGAATCTATGAGCGAGCTGCACTTGTGCCATTTGAAAACACTGCATTGACTTTGTTAACTTGTTTATATATCTTTTGGTTTTTGGTCTTTGAACACTGTAGAACCAGAGGGCCTCGGGTTCCAGGTACATCCTAGCTTTCTGATACATACATCAGACAATGCACAAAGACTTTTGGAGGTCATGATCAGGATGAATCCACGCAGGCAAAGAACACATGAGCTTGCGGCGGCATGTGGCAGTTTACCAAGTGGAATTGAACAACATCAGCACGGTGAAAGTTTATCAAAACAAGGACAGTAACTTAAGAGCAGCGCACCACCGTACATGTGGCAACAGGTTACTCTATTCAGAAGTGTCAGGTTACATGTGGCATTCAGAAGTACATCTGGGTTACGTATTTCTGAATGCTTGTCAGGCCAAACAGATTTATAGATCCATCAGATAACATGTGGAGATTGCAATTCAATGGACTCCAATTGGACGTATTGCTTCTACACTTGCAATGTCACTCCATTCACAGCTGTACCTTCTACATTTTCCATGACCCTCCAGTCAGCTCTACGTCGTGGGTCAAATTTCTGATTGTCATTTTAGGTCCATACTTTTTCAGAGCATCAGGACGACACCAAAATGGCAATGGCACGAACCAACTGTCATTAATAATATAGCCACAATACAACGTCATACACAAATTTATACGAAACATTGAACTTATAATAACTGATGCACCAAATTACCGATTAATCTTGACACTGTGATCTCCATCTATAGTCCAGTCAAGCTTATTAGATGCATAATCATCATGGCCAGCTTCATCAACAGTCCTATTAAACACGCCAAAGAATACAGTAAATTGTTTTTTTAAGGATATAGTAAATTGCTTATTATGCTTTACTGACGCCGCTTCTCGCACAACTCCTGTACGTCATTGAAACCTGAATACACCGCATGACAAGCACCTGAATACCCGAACATACCTTTTTTTTCTCAAAATGACCCAGGACGTGGAGAATCTCATTACATTTTAGGTACCAGGTTCCTCCTGCACGCTTGTCGTAGAAGTTCATGCCAACAAATTTCCCGTCAAAATCAAGAAGGGGCCCTCCAATGCCAGCCTAGCCAGGAGACACAGAGAAGTCGTCATCAGTAATGTCAAACAGATATGGACATTAACTCATACTCCAATACAACTGTGTAATAATAATACGAGAAGATAGCACACGTACTTTACTGATTCTACACCTAGAAAAATGGAGATGTCCACAATCATGTTCGCACACCATGCTATCTTTGTGTCCTCTTGAAGCCATTAATTCGCCGGATGTGAAGATACGGCCAACAGCTAGTACTTCACGGTTGTCACGCCGACGATGTTGAATTTTTATTGGATGACTAGGACTGTAATCGTTGACCCTGACTAGAGCAATATTGTAATGTAAATTATAATGTTGTAATATTCCGGATGCCCGTTCTTTGCTTGGAAGGAACACTTCAATCTGCAAACGACACAATTAAGACTCCACAGATTCATAAAATGAACGTGGATCACATGATAGCTAGAATCACAAACCCTCAAGTTTTTCAAAATCTCATCTGCACGACGGGAATGTCTAATCAAGCTCGCTGACGTTAGAATAGTGGTACATCCATTCCATTCAATAAAGCAACCTGTGCATGCAAAAAACCTTTTTTCTCCTGAATATCGTAATTGATCATTAGTTAGTCGTGAACTTGTGGTTAGATACAGATATGAAATAGTAAACAGCACAATACTGCAAAATCACCATTGAATGAAGCAAGTGCAACGGTATTTTCATCTATGTTGGTGGCAACTGTTTCCTTTAGTTCGCTCCAAACACCTTTATCATGTGTGTCACCAAAAGGCTCTTCAAAACTATTAACCAAAATGCAATCTGGTTGAAAATACAATGTACAATACTTGTAAGCGGGACATCAAAGCAGTAAAAATACAATGCATGAAAAATCAATATTTATAGGCATTGACTCACCAGTTAACATTGTTTTTGGACGCTCGGGATAACCCAAGGATTCTAGATCCTCATTAAGCCCATCTCCATGTACTGGTGCAACAGTATCGATGGGGGATTGATCCTCATTAAGCCCATCTCCATGTACTGGCGCAACAGTATCAATAGGGGATTGATCCTCATTAAGCCCATCTCCATGTACTGGCGCAACAGTATCAATAGGGGATCCATCCTCATTAAGCCCATCTCCATGTACTGGTGCAACAGTATCAATAGGGGATCGATCCTCATTAAGCCCCTCTCCATGTACTGGTGCAACAGTATCAATAGGTCAAGTGACTGGCGCTAATGTACGTTGATATTAGATACAAAAAGTAACATTAACTTAAAATTGTGTGCAAAGGATCAGCACACACGATCAACATATGATGACAACCTGAGTTGAGCCATACCAAGTGATTCTGCTTGAACATGAGTTTTTTTTAGTGATTAGCATTAAAACTAAGAAGTACAACCGCAAACAGCTAAGCATACCAATAGTTACCACGAGTGTACAAATGTAAAAATGATTTTGTATCATTTGAGACAAATCTACAAACAGATACCATTACAAATGAACATAAATTACACAATGTATTATTTTGATGGTTAAAGTGTCATTATCTGCCCAGACCTAGTTAAAGAGACATGTTCAACTCAACTGTGAGTGTCAGATAGGGCTGCAAGAAACCTGAGCAGAGTAAAATAAGGACCATCACACCTGGAATCGGTAACCCAGTTGTCTCTCCTTCGTTGCAAATTGTTTTGTCCTTTGTTGACCTTCTGGCAGGGTAAGATCTTTTATTCTTCTTCGAGCTTCTCGTGTGACCATCAATTCTTCTGTTCTTTGTTGAGCTTTTTGTGAGATAAGGTGTATTCATCTTCAAGCTTCTTGTGAAATAAGTTCTTGTGAGATCACCAACTCTTTCATCCCTCTTCGAGCTTCTTGTGACACCATCACCATCCCTATTACTTTTTACCATCTTCCAAGAACTGAAGCAGGAGTTTAAAAAAAGTAAGTGCAAAATGTGAGTCAAAACAGTACAATGATGCAGTGAAAGTAACCCACATCTACTAATCTGAAGGTTGCATATACAGATTTTAAGTCAAGGTTGATGGCTCATGACCTAACGTAAGTTTTCTTGTAAACTCAAATATCAACTTTGATAAATATAAACCAAGAAAATAAGTAAAAGAGAATACAATTCACTCGATGAGTTTGTTGGACAGTACTACAAACAATTACAAAAGTAAACTACAAACAATTACAAAAGTAAACCCATAATGCCATAAGCTATCATTTCAATACCTTTTCCAGATCAGGCATACAGAAACACAATTCACCAACTTTGGTAATTTTGATAGGGGTCTCCAAAACTGGGTAGCTGCATATGCTCATTTCTTAGCTCAACTATGTCATGGGGGACTAATCTGAAATACAATCATATTTTTTCATAAATGTGTAGTCTTCCATAACTAAAAAGAACAAATCCCAGAAAACTTAATATGACTGAAGAAATTTGTATGCTGGCTAAATCCACTAACGCCCCTTGTAAATTCTATCATCCACAACAATTCTAATTCCTTTACTCTATTAGACCATCCGTAATGAGTAATGTCACATTCCAGACTCCAGAGTGTAAGACAGCATACATATAAAACCATTCCAGGAGCAGCCCGCCAGCATTTAGCAAGAAATAGGTACAGGTAGCAGGTTATGCTGTTATGCTTCATATAATTAGGCCTTGTTTGTTCGCGATTTTTTTTGGTTTTGGCTTATCTAACCATAGATTAAGATTTGTCTCACAAATTACAGCTGCACAATTAGTTATTTTTTATCTATATTTAATGCTCTATCTATGTATGCTTCTAAAGATTTGATGTGATAGAGAATCTTAAAAAAATTTGGGAACTAAACAAGGCCTTACTCAAGGCAATGCAAACATTTACAAAAAGTTTTGTATGAACAATGAATGAATAACTGCACCCAAAACGAATCAGGCGCGCGACGGCCGGACAGCGCGCCGCGTTCCCACAACGCACACGGAAGGCGGCATGCTCGCCTCCGCCTCCTACACCCCCGCACTCCGCTAACTGAAGCGGCTGCTCGCCCAAGACATCCCCGCCGGACGTCATCCGCCACACCCGGCCATCCCTCTACATCCCGAAACCACTTCTTGTCCAACCCGGGCACTCCCAGCGTCCTTCTGAAACACCCAGGCGGTGAGCCACAGCTCACCTCCAATCACACGGATAAGGTGGAGAGGGGGGAGGAGATAGGAGGAGGAGGAGGGCGCGACCCCTCGTCGCCGGCCGTCGGCTTTACCTCCTCGTCGAAAAGAGGAGAGAAAAGAGGGTGGGAGATGGAAACGAACGAACCAGGCTCTCTCGAGACCCGAGTTTATAGCAAGGAAAGAAAAAGAAAAAGAAAAAAAAAAGTGTCTGGCGCGGCATCTATGTTGGGCTAGCCCTGTTTTCCTCAGCCCAGACCCCAACTCTGTACAATATCTTTTACGGTTGTACGGCCTTGTTTACTTCCCAAAAATTACAAAATTTTTCAAGTCATCACATCAAATCTTACAGCACATATATAAAGCATTAAATATACAAGATAAATCTTTTGACCTTAATTAATCTATAATTGGACAATATCTATCAAATACAAACAAAATACTACCGTATCCATTTTGCAAAAAAATTATAACTAAACAATCATTAACAGTCACCTTCACACACACCCACATGTATAGGTGGATTAAAGTAAATAAAATAACTAAATTCCATTCTAGCTAGTAATAATTAATTAATTTTCACCCCAGATCACTCCAAAACACGTGAAGTAAAAGTTGGGCAAACAAACTCTTTGATCAGACATAAAGATAAATTATGTGAACTCAAGTTGGGGAAGGAAAGATGCAACAATTTTTAGTATGGCCTCCTTTGGAATGTAGATTCCTCAAGAATAGGAAAAACATGATTAGAGTTGCACGAAACTGCAATATTAGCCTCTGTGCCTACGTGGTGCTATTTCTTACCTGCGAGTAGAGTTGAAAACCGAACAAATATTTTCTTATATCCGTTCCTCCCAAAAGGGGGAAAACCGTATATGGATAGTCCGTATCTGAATCTAGACATTTAATATCCAACTATATCTGAATCCGAATAGATGTATATGAGATAGATATCGGAATGATCCGGCTCTGAGATCCGTGAAAAATATAGGACAAAATAAGGGATATGGGACGTGTCTATATACTCCCTCCGTATAAAGTTTAGAAGTCGTTTTGGACAATGTTTGGATCAACATTAAAAATATAAAATCATCAATAACTTTTACATTGTTAAGTTTGAAATATAAAAATTATATGAATAGATTTGTCTTGAAAATACTTCTATAAAAATATACATATATCATTTTTTCTAAATATTTTTATAAAAATAAGAGGTCAGTTGTATTTTAAAGACCATATCGCTATCCTAAATCACTTCTAATCCTATACGGTGGGCAATCGGTACTTGCTCATCTGGTAGCAAATATCTTATACTTTGGAATAACATTTGATAACTTTTTTCTCCTGTTGCTAGTACAGGATAAAAATGCAATATGATATTGGAAGATGTATTTTATTAAACTCCGAAACCATACTGCTAATTTCAACAAGGTGCCGACACATCACAAACTCAGATTAAATTGAGCCATCAAACAAGAGGATAATGTAACTGACACTACATGCAAATTTGCTTAGGATACGCTTCCAAATTCATTAGTTAATCTGTCTATACTACTAAAAATACGTTTATGTTTTGTCAAAAAAGAAACACTTACGATGCTACAAGTACAAAATTATATACAGCACAAAATGTTTCATTGGAGTGTTCCTTCGGCTTCTTGTAAGTTGTTACTTGTGTGAGCTAACATCTTTCAAAAATCTTGTAAAGTTTCTCCAGAGAAGCAATCTGCACAGTTTAGAAAAAAATAAATAGAAAGATGTTAACAACCATTGTTAACAGCCATTGTTATTATCATCGACAGAGGTGAATCATACAAGTAACACTATTTCAAAGCTTGGCTACATGTTGACAGAGTAAAGGACAAGACAATATACTCAAAAACAATGCAATCCACAGGTAGAGGCGGTGATGATACTATGATTTGTCCGAGATAATTTGCAGCTTTTTACTGGCAATTTAAAGAAAATGCAAGACCACATGTACACGTATTACCTTGTTAAAAGATTATGCCAAGGACATTGCAATGATTAGAATATGGGATGGCGGTTTCAGTTTCAGAAGTATGCATCAATCTGGAGGCATATTTGACAGTACCAATAGTACAAGTACATGCATTTCTAAATAGGACTCTGTATTGGCAATCTGTTGAACAATTCAATGCCAACCTGGTGAGAAATATAAGAGCATGTATGTAAAGCATGCCAATGAATTAGGTGCAGCAACTAAACCATCCATAAATCAAAGTACAATGTCTCGGGTTTGGCCAAATCTAATGGTTTGTATACACACTCAAAGGTGTACATGTCAAAGGTTTGAAACACAAGGGAACAAACCTGAACAAAGGTTCCATCTGTTGCCATTGACTTTGGGGGCTTGAGGAAAAGTCGCATGGATGGGAACAAGACATGCTGAATGGTCCACTCGCGTTGGGACCATGCTGTCTCTGCTTCCGCAAGTAATTCGTGATCAATGTCATCTTCATCTGTGGCACAATTCACCTTTTAGTGCCAATAGCAAATAATGCTCATGAAAATATATGTATTCATTGAACCTATGAAATATGTAGCCCTAGCTGCCTAGCATCATATATCATAATTATCAGTGTTTTCTTTATTTTTTTTCCATCTCATGTCATAGGAGTGGTTTCAGGGTTGTCAACTGGGATCAGATCCAGCTTCAGTTATTGATGATGTCTACTAAGATGTACACCTTGCAACTCTTGATAATGTCCTAGCACTAGTAGCACCTCACAGAGTAATGGCTGCAAAGTACGCCGCTAACCTGTACTATCAACATGTTCGCCACTCGCCATGCAATCTTTATTTTTCTTGTAAAACTGAACGCCACTCCCTGATGGATTTGGAAGGATGGGTGGATGGAGTGCATAGAAGTTCCCAATAGCAGCAGCTGTCGTTCTGAAGCACTCTTTCTCATCATCCCAGGTAACCTATTTTAAGATTGAAATTGCTAAAAAAAATCAGGGTTGCCAGAACTAGGAGGACTGCACCATCCAAAAAATGCCATGAGGCAACATATATCAGGGCTCAAACTAAGAAACAAGTTAAATAAGAAGTTATGTTCAGATACTTATATGAAAAGCTAACTAAATTTCAAACACTGAAACAGTTCTGAAAATGAATTACTTGCCATCTCGATAGGGAGTGTATAGTCTAGCACTATAGTTCCACGCTCCAATTTTAAATTACCACACATAATGAACTTGACGACTTAATAAGAGAAAACCTACGTCATTCCCCATAGTCAACACAAACTCTGGGAGACGATCCATATCAGGGGTGTACTGATCAAGTACAACTGGAAGCCTGGTCAAGTTCCCATCTTGATCAACATGAATAGAGAAGTACTCATTAATCATCTCAGCGTTTTCTTTCAGTATCTTCGAGTTTACCTGGAAAAATAGATTATGTTCGTTTAAAGAGCTATGTAACAAGAAGTTGGCAGATTAAAACTGAAATAAACAAACTTATAAATATTACACATCACCTTAGGCACCTATCACATTAACCAAGATTTTCGGCAATTCAGAAAACAACTTACCTCTGCAATCTCCAGTTTCTCCTCTTCATTTTCATCACCAATTAATTCATCATCTTTCAGTGCCATCAGCAGCAGCTCCTGAAGAGGAGCTGGTTCACTAAGCTGTATAGCATTGAAGTTTCCAAAACGGCACAGAGCTTGCTGGTACATGAGTTCTTTACTGCACCGTAAATTGAATAATTAACATACCATGAAATTAAATACTAAAATGTCCCTTGAAATAAATAATATCAATGCAATATGTCGAAGTGGCAGCAGTAGTTGCAATGCAGGTGGTAGCAGTGTGATGGTCTGGCATGGCATCATGAAGTCCTGAACAACTTTATGTGGGCATGTATGCATCTTATCTGTATGGTTAGAGTGGAACTGGGTTTCTAGTGCCATCTGCGAATCATGTAAGAATTTTTGTTTTTGCTCATATAAGGCACTGGTCATATGTGGAAAGGACGAGAGATAGTTCACTGTGTTGGAGTTACCTAACATTTACAACATTGACAAGGTATAAGTGAGTATTGTGCTGTATCAAAGCAAAAATTTCATCAGCCAGGCCAACATATGTGCAATTCTTAATAACCTCTAAAAGACCTGCAGCAGTAGATAAAACATCAGGCTAATAAGAATAAAGGCACTCCTTTCAGTCATCAAAGGATAAGATGAACTCACCAGGATGGTAGTGAGAATCTATTTCCATAAGAAGCTCATGACGGCTAGATAGATCACCAGCATCCTTTGGATTCCTCCTTGATCTTACAACATTTCTTGTAGAATCATGTAAACATTGAGAAATAAAATCAGCCTCCGCAAAAATAAATGATAGCAATCACAGTTTTCACTTCCTAAAATAGATTGTTTGAATTAGCAACCAGCATAGAAAAAAAAAGGAAAGGACAGCACTCCCAATAAAACGAGATCCAGCATGCAAGCAAAAAAAAACATAGCAAGGATAGGATAGCAACTTTGTAAACAAAAAATAAAGGGTGCATGTGAGGGGGTGAAGTGGTCAATGATACAAATACAAGATCAAATCAAATGATGAGGAAAATCTGAAAGGAATGCTCAGTGGTTGCTATCTTCATAATTAAGAGCCTACCTGACAGAAACAAGGTCAGATTTCTTTTCAAGATTTGAAGATTGCCCATGCCAGTAAGTGTGCAACCTTCCAGATGGATTGCGTGGATCAGTTCTGACCATTTGGCTCACAGGAGTCTTTTGAGATTTCATTCCTACAGTACAAATGGTTTATAATGAGATGATTCGCTGGGCAGGATTCAGACACTGCTGATCAGGTAGCAAATAGTAGTAAGCAATTAACTCATACAGTCATATGCCAAGGCAGTATAGAGTACTACTGGAAAACATTTAAGCTTAAAAAGTTGTGATCCATTATATGTGTCGATTAACATTGTACATACCAGAGGCTATTTTGACATCAGTACCCTTGTCCTTCTGTGTGTAAACTTGAGTAAGTGCCGAGGAGTTTACTGCCTGCAACTTACACGGAACAACATCATCAATGGTACAGAAGTTAACATCAAAGTTCAACTACATATGCAGACAACATAGGGCGTTTCAACTTTCAAGTATAAGAAAGTCTGTTATTATAAATAATTATTATAAATAATGAAAATGAACATGCTTGACCATCGCCAAAATCATATGCCATAAAAAACCACATATCAAATAAAGTTCTCAGGTCAATGCTTGTGTTTATAGGCAGGGTCACCCAGTGAAGAGTCATGTTTCCAAGAAAGATTTTACGAACATGGTGACCAAGTATGTAATCAAATGTTGTCAAACAGATATATGGCAACTGACAAGTAAAGTATAGTAGCCGAATACAGGCTATGACCCAGAAGTACTGCGTAATATCAATGTTCACAGTACATATACAATCCAAGGGTAAGTATGTATGGGACTAAGTAAGAGAAGCAGGTTTGCAGATACACAGTGCTAAATAGCCAATTCATTACCTGAGTTTGGAATATCCTTGTGGTATTAGAATTCCTCAGTTTTTCCTCAATGGTATTTTTTATAGTTTCAATAATACGCTCTTGATTCAAGAGGCTAACCTGAAAGTCAAAGTATTCACAAAAGTATCCAATCATTTGTTCTATAATTGGAAAAATTAAAAGAAAGAAAAATGCTTGAACATCAGAAGCAGAACAGCATACCTCTTTTTTGGTTGGGTGTATATTGACATCCACATGTTCTGATGGAAGATTGATGGACATGTATATGAAGGGTTTGGATGCTTGAGGCAACGTTGCAGAGTACACAAATTCAATTGCCCTTTTTAAAGAAGTACAGTCTACAAGCCTATCTGAAGAGTAAATATGAAGATACATAAATGATAAAACAGAGAAATAATGCATACGGTAGAAAACAAAATAGGAGCAGCTAACTTGACTAATTCTGACCAGAACTGCAAAGGTGGATTATCTACATGATCATTCACATTGTAGAGAAAAACTTTCCAAATCTAAATAAACCAGCACATGTTATTCACACAGGAATGGAGAAATATTGGATCCCTAAAAAATTCACTAGTACTATTCTCGTATGTTTCTACCATTTATGAAAAGGATCATCGTGATCTTCTTTGCCACATAATTTGCATTTGATATATAACCATCCATCTTGAAGACTGCATCTCCAGCATCCTCATCTGAAACTTCTATTTCAATCAGATCACGAACAACAGAAGCCCCATAGACATTCCTTATAGCATCCAGTCTAGAAGATGTGCTCGAACTATGAACATCTGCTCTATTGGCTCCATGCTGTGACATAAGAAGCAAATGATACCCTATTGAATCTGATGAGTAATGATATAAAGGGTGCCTTATTAAATCTGATGATGATATAATGGGGGAAAAAGGCAGGGATGTTTACCTTTCTGCAGGAAAAGTTCACATTGATGTGATGGACTGCAAAACGACTAATGAAATCTACAACCTTGGGGTAGTCGTCATTGGAGTTCTGCAATGTTTTTCTACGAGCTACCATATTGTAAAATAAATTTTCAACCTGCAGAGAATTATGTTGTTGCAAACCTTACAGACATATCCAACGGTATTAAGCAGACAAGGAAGTAGCACTTCATGTTAAACTGACCATGACTTGAGTTCCTTTAACTGCAGCACAGGGTTTTGGCTCGTTCTCCATTACTCCATCTTTATAACAAACACTGACGAGGACAAGTGAAGACATGGCATAACTTATATCAGCAGCAAATATATAGAATACAGCAGAATCATAAAATTTTGAACTGTTCATGAACTAACCGGTAGCCATGAAGTTGGCCCTCTGTTATTGTTGTCACAGTAACATGGCCAACATAAGTCATACTGGCCAGGGCCTCCCCTCTAAAGCCCATAGATTTTATGGTCTGTAAATCCTCATATGCAGATAACTTTGAGGTAGTATGCCTTTCACACAATATAGGCAAATCCTCAAACTGTGAAATGGAAATAAATTAGCTACTTATAAGTACATTTTCAGTTGGATGTTTTAGATGAAACAACGAAAATATAAACAGAGCATATATTGAATGCACTTACATCCTATAATTGAGAGAAGGCCCCTCAAAATGCAACAAATCTTGAAAGTCTTAACAGACCACATAATGAATATGCTTATCCTAAGATAGGCAGCAGGCCCCTCGAGGGCAACAAACCTCTTGTGGTCAAATATGACTTATAGGACTAGGAGTAGCATCCAAAATTGTTGCAACATCATGTCCAAAGAGGAACGACGACGGTGCAAAGGTTACTCGCCAAAAGGAGGGACAAAGCAAATCTGTGGAGCTGCAGACTTCCGGCAAAGACAAAGAGTGTGTGGTTTAAGAGTGAATGGTGCAGAGTCTTCACATTGGCGATATGAGTCTCTAGCATCTAGTCTAGACTAGTCTGATCAAAATGAGATGGTGCAATCTGATGTAACGTGACACAACTTGATGTATCCTGATATTTTCGCTGGACCAGCGGGGCCAGTTCAAATTGAATCGTGCCATCGTAATTTATTAGTCATTCACATCCTGGTCAGCCTAACAGGGGTAATTATATCCTTATAGTTTTGTTCTCTTAATATTGTTTGCAATTTGGTGACATACATAACATTTCAAATATATCAAAGCACAGAACCAACTGTCCCTAATGGTTCGTTCCTCATTCATGCTTGGCAATTCGTTGAATCCACCAACCGCTCCAAAACGTACTCAGGGATAGCATAATAAGGCAACAATAGCATCTAACAGTCACACTCACACTCCTACAACTACTCGACGCTAGAAAAGTGGGGGTCGGTTTCAGGGGTTTAGGGTTTAGCGAGCATACCCGGATGCCGTGGCCGTCGTCGGAAACTTGTATGAGCTTGAGTCCTCCGTCCTTGACGGTGACGGAGACCGTGGACGCGCCGGCGTCGAGGCTGTTCTCGACGAGCTCCTTGACCGCCGACGACGGGCGCTGGATCACCTCCCCCGCCGCGATGCGGTTCACCACCGATTCCTCCAGCCGACGGATGCGGGGCGGGTCCCCGCCGACGCGCGGCGAGGGGTCATCGACGTCCATGGCCGCCGTGGAGGCACGGAGGCCGAGAAAATGGGGGTGGGCTTGAGCTTTGGTTTTGGAGTTCGCGCCTACTATGCGGTGGGCTGGAGCTTTGCGAAAGGAAATTGTTCCAGAAAAAAAAAATGGGGTGGGCTCTGAGGTTTGTTACGCGTGATATCCTATCCTCCTACTATGCGGTTTGGAACAATTTCCTTTGGTAAAATTAAAAGCAAGTAAAAAAAATTGGTTTACGGCAGTTTTGAGAAAAAGCATTTAGGCCTTGTTTA
>Ga0182004_10002587_pt1 | contig 14166 bp, 18 predicted proteins | sample Sormic07211540_1_FD_120479 | JGI IMG/M metagenome (GOLD analysis project Ga0182004, IMG submission 120479) | Endophyte microbial communities from Sorghum bicolor roots, Mead, Nebraska, USA - 072115-40_1 MetaG | ecosystem: Host-associated > Plants > Roots > Unclassified | place: USA: Nebraska...
CCCGGACGTGGAGCTGTGCATCTTGCTATCTCATTTCTAATTTTCAAGCCGTTTTAGTTTTATTGGAGCATCTCCAAGAGATTAGCTAAATCATTTTGTAAAGGTAAATTTAGTTATTATTGAAGAAAAAAATATCTCTAACAGACTTTATAAATAACTCAGTAGCTCTCCATCCTATCTCCCTCGCTCTCTACTTTTGGATAGTGTACCTCACTGGCTATTCAATACAAAGTCTGTTGAAGTATTTTAATATTTTCTTGTTATTTAAAAAAATAGCTAAATCAGCAAATTTAGTTAGTACTTTTAGATAATCTCTTGGAGATGGCCCATATGCTAAAGGCACCCGATCTGCCTCCTTTGTGCACTTTAGGAGAGAATATATGTTTTCGCTCTTCTCTTAAAATAAATTAGGAATTGGTGAAACCATTATCTTGGTTGAACCTGCGTTCCAAACAAAGGTCAAGGTCTTCGCATGGCTTGTTTCATAGATAGATAGAGCACACGTGAGAACCTCTTCGCCAAGCATGTTCTAGATGATGATTGTTTGCTTTGAACTAATCTACTAAATCGTCAATATTTATTAGTCTTTTTCTCTCACAATAAATCAACGAACAATACTTTCAGTCATGACTTATTAGCCAAACGAACAGATGATGCAACAAACATAGAAGATCACAAACATGCCTTCTTTGAATATCCCTCTAGGCACGAAGCCAGCGATGAGGTGATGGGGCTCCATCCCCACTATGTTCGTCGGATCCATGGAGCCCCCTTAGCCACTTCCACAAATTTTTATCATTGTTGCACTTTATGAAGGGACCGAAACTGTATTAAGATAAAAGAAACCATGTGTCCCTAAATATTTTTCTAGATTCATCCCCTAATGTTATGTTCAGGAATCGACTCGAACTACCCCACGTTAGAAAATTGGGAGGTGTTGGCATATGGACTGCGAACATACTCGTATACACTTGAGGCTTTGTTTAGTTTCCAAAAAGTATCTAAATTTTTTTTAAGATTTCTCATCACATTGAATCTTACGACACAATGCATGGATCATTAAATATAGACAAAAATAAAAACTAATTACATAGTTTGCCTATAATTTGCGAGATGAATCTTCTAAGCCTAGTTAGTTCATGTTTGGAGAATATTTATCAAATACAAACGAAAGTGCTACAGTATCCAAAACCAAAATTTTTTGCCAAAGGCCTAAATGCATGGCTCCGGCCGTTTCTCTTGCTCACCATTCTTTGGAAATTTTGGATGCTAGGAATGGAGAAATCTTCATGAGGCAACTTTCGTTTTGTCGTCGTATAGTGACTCGAGACTGTGAAGGTCTTATACTGTGGCGAAAACGCCTGAGGAGATACCACGTGACTTAGACATCGTTCAGTTGGCAAATTTTTTAGAATTTGAGTAATATATCACTTTCATTTATATTTAGTAATTATTGTTTAATAATTGACTAATTAGATTTAAAAGATTCAATTCAAATTTTCGTCTATATTTAATACTCTATGCAGATGTCATAAGATTCGATGCGATGGAAAATCTTAATTTTTTTAACTAAACAAGGCCTTAAAAATTGACGCTTGTTTCTCTTATCCGCTCTAACCTCTTCGTGCATTGTAGCTATGGGTGAAACAGGTATCGATATTTTTCAACCGTATTCGAGATTGAATTTGTATAGAAGGATTTATATTCGTCTGAATCCGAGTTTGAATATTTAACATTCAATACCATATTCATATCCGAATACTCAAATCACATATTTATGACGTTGACATCTAATCGTATTCTATCCAGTATGGTTCACACTATACGTATTTAAATCTGAATCCAGACAGAAATATGAAAACAAATGTAATATCAGTGGTATCCATTTGTATTCGATCCATTTTCATATATATTTATTTGTATCCGATCCCAAATTTTTCTTAGATTTATTCCAGGATTTAACGATGCTACGCTTTCAGCGGTGGGCGACGTCCCCGTCGATAACAAGGCGCCCGTGGTGATTTTGTGAAAATTTCAAGATGTGCTAGCTCAGTCCATCAGAGGTGCTCATAGAGGTAAGGTTCAAGTATATATATATGTTTATAGAGATGATTGTACATACTTGTTGTGTGCGTCTAAGTTGTACTGCATAATTTCTTAAAAAATTGCATTTGATTTTGTTTGCCTATAGCAATTCCTAGTATAATTTGAGATTTGAAAATTGAAGTAGAAAGTGTACGCCCTAACGCCGGCCGGAAGTATTGAAAAGAGCCCAAAACCCCCGCTTAGTATCGGGCCACCCAACCACCTATAAGGCCGGCCCACGGACCGCCGTCTCCTTGTCCACCTCGGTTACCGATTCTAAACCGGAGCCCGCGGCGTGTCAAAAATCGCCGAGCCCGCCGATTGGGCCTGGCCTGGTCCGCACAATCCACCTCCATCCTCTCTCTCCACCGTCGTCGCCTGCGAGACGCCCACCTATCTGCCGTGCCGTGAGGCCGCGACGCCCCTGCAGCCGCCGGCTCCATCGCGTCGAGGCCGCGCCGCCAATCACGGCCCCGCTCCCCACTCTCCACTGCTCACAATCTCCAGAAGGCGGCTGCCAGTCTTCCCCGCGCGCCCTACCCGTCTCGGTCGCCTGCTACCGCGCCAGGCCGGACACTAAAACCCTAGCTAGGCTCAGCCAATCCCCGCTCCAGGATGCCGTCAGCGTCGGGTCCGGTGGCCGTGGCGTCAGCGTCGGCGGCGGCGAAGGCCGCGCCGTCCCCGGCCATCGGGATCTCGCCGGACCTGTACCCCACGGAGGACGACCTGCCCTACGAGGAGGAGATCCTGCGGGAGCCTTTCAAGCTCAAGGGGTGGTGGCGCTACCTCGTGGCTCGCGCCTCCGCTCCGTTCGCCAAGCGCGCCGTCATCTACGAGCGCGCGCTCAAGGCGCTCCCCGGGAGCTACAAGCTCTGGCACGCCTACCTCCGCGACCGCCTCGACCACGCGCGCCCGCACCCCATCGACCACCCGGCCTACTCCTCCCTCAACAACACCTTCGAGCGGGCGCTGGCCACCATGCACAAGATGCCGCGTGTCTGGGTCCTCTACCTCACCTCACTGCTCGACCAGCGCCTGCTCACGCGCGCGCGCCGCTCCTTCGACCGTGCCCTCCGCGCGCTCCCCGTCACGCAGCACGACCGCATCTGGCCGCTGTACCTCCGCCTCGCCTCGCTCCCGGCCTGCCCCGTCGAGACGTCGCTCCGAGTCTTCCGCCGATACCTCCAATTCGACCCCTCCCACGCCGAGGACTTCATCAACTTCCTTATATCCGCCAACCACTGGCAGGAGGCTGCCAACCGTCTAGCATCCGTGCTCAACGACGATGGGTTCCGCTCCGTCAAGGGGAAAACAAGGCACCAGCTCTGGCTCGAGCTCTGCGAGATCCTCACCAAGCATGCCGATGAGGTTGCCGGCCTCAAGGTGGACGCCATCCTGCGTGGCGGGATACGCAAGTTCACCGATGAGGTCGGCAAGCTTTGGACCTCACTGGCTGATTACTATGTCAGGAGAGGCCTTTTCGAAAAAGCTAGGGATGTATTTGAGGAGGGCATTTCTTCAGTGGTTACCGTCAAGGAGTTCAGCGTGGTGTTTGAGGCATATACACAGTTTGAGCAGAGTATGCTTGCGGCAAAGCTGGAGGCTGCTGAGGAAGAAGGGGCTGAGGATGAGAACGAGGGAGGGGGCAGAAAGAGTGGGATGGATAAGTTATCAAAGAAATTCCTCGATGAATTCTGGTTGAACGATGAGGATGATACTGATTTGAGGATGGCAAGGTTTGAGCGGCTGTTGGATCGCAGACCAGAGCTTCTTAGCAGCGTGCTGTTGCGACAGAATCCACACAATGTGGAGGAGTGGCACAGGTGAGGTTTGCTATAACACCTGCACTTTATTGATTGTGTTGTCTAGGGCTCTAGGCAGATTAATTATCACTTGGATGTGTGCAGATTGAACCACCAAATATGTATCATAGTCACCCATTAATGTTCCTGAGGGATTATTGATTATTCAGTTTGTATCACCCTTTGAATGCATGCTTTTTCCCCATTATTTTCATTCAGAGATGTTTGTGAGAACTTTAGACAAGTTAAGGTATCAACCTTCTGGATTGTTGGTTGCAACATCAATTTTAGTTGGAAAATTCGTGATGAACCAGTCAACCCATTCCAGAGTTACTAGCACTGCCAAACTCGTAACATTGTGCTCTCTCTTTTCAAAACAAAGTATGCTGGAAAATCTACTCCCTCAGTTCCCAAATTATAGTTCACTTTAGCTTCGCCCTAAGTCAATTTGGTTTAATTCAATTCTCCATGAAATATATGTCTTGATAGTGCATTTATTTGAAATTGTAGTTAATATATTTCCTAAGTACTTTGTCAAATTTATAGAATTTTGACTCAAGACAAAGCTAAAGTGAACAATAATTTTGAACAGAAAGTGCATTTGTACAAGGTAATTGGGGATCTTAAGAGTTAAGACATAGACACGTGGTTGTAAGTGTTTGCACATTTTCTCTATAGCTGGGCAAGTTATTGATTCTTTTGTGATTGGATATGCTCAGATCTAAAAATAAGTGATGTCATGAGATGCAACATGTAGTGTGCTACTGATGCACATTACCATTTCCTTTTGTGTTCTCTGGCTTGATGGAATTGACTAACAATGCAACAATATGTGCAGGAGGGTGAAACTCTTTGAAAAGGATCCTGCAAGGCAAGTAGCGACATATGTTGAGGCCGTGAAAACTGTAGACCCAATGAAGGCAGTTGGGAAGCCCCATACTCTATGGGTGGCATTTGCCAAGATGTATGAGAAACACAATCGTCTAGATAGTGCTGAAGATATTTTCAAACGGGCTACTCAAGTGAATTATAAGGCAGTTGACCACTTAGCCAGTATCTGGTGTGAGTGGGCAGAGATGGAGCTGCGCCACAACAATTTTGACAAGGCTATTGAGCTGATGAGGCAGGCAACGGCAGAGCCCTCTGTTGAGGTTAAGAGGCGGGGTATAATTTATTCTGTCAGATCTGTGTCAATTTTAAATTTTCCTGTGTATTTTACAAAACATTCATGCTAACAATATGATTGATGCAGCTGCTGCTGAGGGGGACGAGCCTGTCCAAATGAAAGTGCACAAATCTTTGAAAATGTGGAGCTTTTATGTTGATCTGGAGGAGAGCCTTGGAACCTTAGACTCTACCCGTGCAGTTTATGAGAGAATATTGGATTTACGAATTGCCACTCCACAGATAATTCTCAACTATGCATATCTTCTTGAGGTAAGATCTTTCTCCAAAGTCAGCATGTTTTACGTTTCAAATAGGAACTTTTAATGCATCTTTTAATATTCTGTTTGTTACTGTTTCTCTCACAACAGGAGCACAAGTATTTCGAAGATGCATTTAAAGTGTATGAAAGGGGTGTGAAAATATTCAAGTATCCCCACGTTAAGGCCATTTGGGTGACCTACCTTACAAAGTTTGTACAGAGATACAAGAGAAGCAAGTTAGAACGAGCAAGAGAGCTTTTCCATGAAGCTGTCCAACAGGTATGTAAAATTGCACCCATGCTTTGTTTTATGCGCGATATGCTACTCAATCATATTCACCACTTTTTAGCATCATCATAAGAGCATGCCATGAAAAATACTTGATCGATAATACAATTTAAGCACCATGGCAAGTTTTTCAATTCCAAACTACACTTGATTTTGTGCTTCTTTTGGAACAATGTGTCCCTCTGTTCCTGTTGTAGTATGACATATTATTCTTTGCGCCTCATTTACTTGTTCGAGACACTGGCACCTGTTTCTTTCCTGCATGCACTTTTATTTGTTGAGAAAGTTACTTTCAACATCTTTCTTCTGTACTTACACTGTACTTCTTTTGATCAGGCTCCTCCAGAGGAAAAGAAGCCCCTATATTTACAATGGGCAAAACTGGAGGAAGACTATGGTCTTGCCAAACGTGCTATGAATGTATATGATGAAGCTGTAAGAGCTGTTCCTAACAGTGAAAAAATGGCTATGTATGAAATCTATATAGCACGTGCTGCCGAACTCTTCGGTGTTCCAAGGACAAGACAAATATATGAGGTAAGCGTATTATCCTTTCCCTTGAGCTTGTGATTGTTGCCTTATGGTTTTTGGCTGCAATTGCTTTATTATGTCATTTGTTTTGAGATTTAGTGTTTTTTTCTCAATGCATCATTGTTGTGGATGAAAGAAATTGATATGGATCTGACATTTTAACTATTTGGTAACTGGATGAATTAATTAATATAGATGTTTCTTCTATACTCGAGTAGGCTCACCTTCTGCTTTCGAATGTTGCCTTGTATCTGTTTTAATTGATAGACTGGCTGTGTTATACTCTTATCCTAGGATCTAGTTCTGCTACAACATTTTAGAACATAAAAGTATGAGTTGGCTAAGCTTGTTTTTACAATTTTACCATAGTAATTAGTAATGTCGAATTAATACGTGTTTTATGCTCCCATCGGCCATCTAGAATTCCATATGTTTGATTTTTCTGAGCACTCCACACTTCAGATTTAGCCTGGTTGTGTCTTCAATATTTGCAGATGTTGTGCTGGTTACTGATAGTTTGATACTAACTTTCCCTGCTATCTTTGTTGTCACATTTGCAGCAAGCAATTGAATCAGGCCTCCCAGACAGAGATGTTCTGACAATGTGCATGAAATTCGCTGAGTTAGAGAGAAACCTTGGGGAAATTGATCGTTCGCGTGCCATCTATGTGCATGCATCCAACTATGCTGATCCAAACAATCCTGACTTTTGGAAGAAGTGGAATGATTTTGAGATTCAGCACGGTAACGAAGACACATTCAGGGAGATGCTTCGTATCAAGCGTACAGTGGCTGCTAGCCGCAGTCAGGTATGCCACACAACTTATTTGCAGTTTGACATGAACATTAATTCTTGTATCACAAATTAACACTGACTTATAATGTTGTGCAGACACATTTCATACTACCGGAGTACTTGATGCAGAGGGATCAGAGGTTAAATCTGGACGAAGCAGTTGACACTCTTAAGCGTGCTGGCGTCCCTGAAGATGAGATGGCAGCCTTGGAAAGGCAACTGGCTCCGGGACCATCCACTGCACCACCAGCAGCACCAAGCACTGCCCCAGCGTCTGCTAACAGGATGATGAACTTCGTCAGTGCTGGAGTAGAAGCGCAGGCCGAGAGCAGCAGACAACAGGCTGGTAACAATGAGGACATTGAGCTGCCCGACGAGAGTGACGACGAGGAACCTGATGTCCAAATTGCGGAAAAGAGTGTTCCTGCTGCGGTATTTGGTGAGCTTGGCAAGAGAGCTGCTGAGAATGCTGCCGAGAATAATGAGGAAAGCTCAGGTGCCCAAGGGAATGAGCAGCTGGGCGCCCTTGAGAGGATAAAGAGACGACGACAATAGTGTGCCGCTGCTAAGATGAGACCCCATGTTTGCACCGTGGTATCAGCACGAGCTTTAGCGATGCTGTACTTGTTACATGTAAACATTTTGTGTGGAATTTTGTTCTTGTACAAGCATTTACGGTTGATCGGGGTATATCCTGTGGCCATTTTTGTGTAGTCTTTGGGATTCTTTCTTCTTCCTTGAAAGAAGAACATGATGCCGAAACATTATTATCTTTGGGCCAGAATTTCGCCTGTTGAATTCGAACAAGTTAACAACCATAGTCAGATGCCAGCTATCCTTGGCCACATTCAAAATCTTATTGTTGTTGTAAACTCGTAATATTTTGCAACAAAAAAATCACCACGTGTGTCATCTGTTGTACACCTTTTAACAAGCTCATCTGTACAAAAAGAATTCTAAAGCATATTTTGCGACTAAAAATCAGCGAACAATACTGTTTCAGTTTCAGCGAAGAAACGGTGTTTTTCACTCACGGGCACTTCAAATGCCAATAACCAGCCCTCCATCACTTGACATAATCTGAACCATCAAGGAAGTGGGCAAACTCTGTTCCATTCAGTTTGCTGCTAACTTCCTCCCAGTTCTTGACAAGGTCTGGAATAGGCCTAGTGTGAATTTTCACCTGCCTGCTCATCAGCCTCCTCACCGGTACTCTGAGGAACTCTTGCACCTGGAATAATGCCTGCGCACCCAAGAGATGCCATCAATATTAGTTACAAAAGCACGTAATAATGGATCTTTCAGTGGTACATTTAATTGTTTTCAGTACATTGCTGTTGCTGATTATATCCTCATAATAGAGGATCATGTGCCGTGTGCTCTTGAAGTGGTCCAAGCAGTCTCTGATGGCCTTCTCAATGTTTCTGATGTTTGTAATCAGAGTTGACGGATCCAAATGTGGTTTGAATTTCGCTAATATCTCAGCCTGCCCAAAATGAACTGTACTAATCAGAAAAGAAGCTGCAGTTTAATATCAGCATAGATGTAGTTTCTCTTTTCCCCAACAGTGTCTAATCAAAACCAGAAAGCTGCCATAAAATAAGTGATATAGGAGTATGTTCTAAGGCACAACTCATGTAAAATGAGCTGTCCACAGCACTATGCTCAAAAGAATATTTGGGACCAACAGAACAAAGCTATGTCAGTAAACTCTGTTTGAAACTGTTTGTGCATCGAAGATACCTCTTCTTTTGAGTGAACATGAGACTTGTGAGTTCCATTCAACTGCTTTGCATCTTTGTCATAGTCATTGGCCAACACAGATATAAGCCTGCGCAGCGTATTCCTCCTGAACAGAAATATCACGGAGACACCTTTCTTTTTCAAATAACTAACTATATCTTCAGGATTTTCCAAAATTCCCTGGAAAAACAAAATCTTGGAAGTTATGGCCACTTGGCCAGGCACTTATTTAACATATGGTAGGCGCACAACTCCAATCATTCTGATAAAATTGAGCAGAACGAGTTTCAACATGGATCATCATTGTTAAGTGTTAACGAGCTTGGATGGTGAATTTTGCTTAGTACAGAGTTTAAAGAACTGCAACCTGTAGGCATGTTAGTAGTTGGCAGTTGGCACATAGGCCATATCTTTGAGAAATATGCAGTATGATACAGTTGAATTCTAGCTATAATTCTTACAGAATCCAAACTTTGGCAAGGAAATAGATCATATAAAAAGGTTTGCCCATGTTCCACCCACTATAACTGTAGTTTAGCACATTGCTAGTAACCACTGGCAAGGACTCCTCATGTCATGCTGTTTTTTTTTTCTTTCATTTAGAAAGCCACAGTTAAAGTACCTGATTAAGCATCCACTTCAGTCCAAATGCAGCTGTGCACTCATTCTTCGCTGCGCTGGTGAGCCAGTCCAAATTATACAGTGTGTCAAGTGTTTGTAAGATAGACGAGATATTCTCTCTTCTATCCACTCTGTTAAAGATTTCACCATTGGAACTTATGTTAGGGTGACTATTCAGCAAGGTCTCAAACCATCCACTTCCTGATCTTTGCATAGACACAATTACAAAAAATCGAACAGGAGTACATGAGCACTCCCCCCTGCAGCAGAAGGCACAACAATATCAACATCAGCCAGTACGGAGTACTACATAATTGAGGATTACAAAGATTTTATCTATCCTCACAGTCAGGTGGTGGATGTTACCTGCTATAACTCGTAGGTTTTGGAAAGTGCACATAACTAAGCTCCTCATGTGGCACATAAGGCTTTCTGCAATCCCTTTGTTCTTCTCTACTATTCCCCTCTCTTCCGCTCTCTAGTGTTATCTGATTAAAGGAGAGGTAGCATACATAGAATCCAAATGACGCAATGAAGAAAACAAAGATTGGCCGTGGCAGAATTGGTGCTCCCTTGGAACTCTTAAGTGAATAAGGGTGCTGCAAGGTCAAACACGATTTTAATGATCAGGCATTGCTGATACTAGCAAGTATTGGGGACAAATAACTGTAGCCCAGGAACACTGTGCTATACCATTTTCTGCTTGCAACAGATAACTACTGTCTAGGCTGATTTCTTGTTCTCCCACTTGAGCACAGCCAGGAAGCATGTTTAATCCTAACTGACATCAGAAGCTCACCATGTGCCAACGCGTCACAGTGCATCCTGGTAAACCAACCAAATACAGATTTTACAGCCAGTTAGCTGCTCATAAAAGAAGTAACATACTCGACAATGTAGTTGCAAAACCAGCGCTAATTGCAAATCTGCTTCAAGTAATGCTCAACAAAGTTTATCAGGAACAAATAGGCCCCAAAAGTTGAGAGAGAAAGAAATCATACGAAACCCTGAAATAGGATTCGGTACAAACAATAATGGAGGAGGAGAGGAGTACACTAAATGCGGGAATAACCTCTCACCAAAACTCGAGACACGGAGAAGCCCAAAGCAGCCGACGAGATCCCAGATGGGATTTGAACTCCGAAATGGCGAAGAACCCCCGCAAGAAGAAGAGAGGGAAGGTGAGCGAGATTCAGCTCTGACAAGCCTCCAACTCGAAGAAGCAAGCCGCTCCCCAAAACCCTCGGCAGCCAGAGAGGAGCAAGAGCAGAACCAAGATTTGGGTGCGAAGAATCGCGCAGCTGGCCGCGCCAAGGAAGGCTCCGAACTCCACGCAGATGAGAGATGCCTCAAGCATCGGCAAGCAAGACTAGGCAGCTCTAACAGCAAGATCACATGAGCAACCTAACACGCGGAGGAGGCGGGGAAGAATGGTCACCTGCTTCGTCAGCGCGGACTTCTCCGACCTCGCGCTATCCCTCTTTCGCGCGGCTCCGACCTTTCCTCGGGGATCCCTCTCGCTCTCGCAATCAAGAACAGGAGGATCAGAAAAACGGTGCCGTAGGAATGCCTCTTGAATTCCCTTTTAAGATGGTTTGAAACGTGGGCAAGGCCGCATTCTCCTTTTTCTTTTGAACTGAAAAAGGGCGAACCAAGCAAAGCAAACAAAAGCGAAAGAGGGGCCATAGCATGAAATGGCAATATGAATGAGCCGGAGCTTTTGCTGCACCTGGTCTTCGTGGACCATTTGCAAAATATAAAAAACTAGAAGAGGCTGGTAATTTCCTCCGAGTTGGTGTCGGTCAACTGTGTACTCAAAGGCTCTATTTGGTTCCCTTGCCAAATTTTAGTCAACTAAGGCCTTGTTTAGTTTTAAAAAATTTGTAAAAAAATTTAAATTTCAATACGACGTATGTATAAAATATTAAATATAAATAAAAATAATAACTAATTACACAGTTAGTCTGTAATTTATGAGATGAATCTTTTGAGCCTAGTTAGTTTATGATTAGACAATATTTGTCAAATACAAACGGAAGTACTACGGTGTCCATTTTGTAAATTTTTTTGAAACTAAACAAGAGCTAAACTTCCAAACACACTGGCTAAAAAGAAGTCTCACTAGTTATCTAAGTGTAACTAAAATAATTTTAACTGACTAAACCAAACAGGGCCCAAATGCCTAGGCCTTGTTTAGTTCACCCTGAAAACCAAAAAGTTTTCAAGATTCCCCGTCACATCGAATCTCGTGGCACATGCATGAAATATTAAATATAGACGAAAACAAAAACTAATTACACAGTTTTGCTGTAAATCACGAGACGAATCTTTTGATCCTAGTTACTCTATGATTGGATAATATTTGTCACAAACAAACAAAAATGCTACAGGAACTAAACAAGGCCCTAGTCTGCTTGTTCCTTTTCTTCTGGAGTTATAGACGGATAATTGTTCAGTTACACCGTTCGTTACTTCACTTTATGTACCCTGTTGTGCGTTCAAAGATGCCTTAATCAACTCGGGTTCGACCGTTTTGTTTCTATAGTATAACCGTTTAGGCCTTTTAGAACATATAATAGAAATTATGTAGACATTTCATGGGGTTCAATTCGTTTTTACAAAAAAAAAGCAAACAGTAAAAATATCTTGCATTCTAAAGGGCCCTTAACCATTTTCGTCCTCTCTCAATGGGTGTGGCCGTGTGGCATAACATAACTGCAATCTCAAGTATTTCAGGGTGGATGTACTCTTTTCATTTCAAATTATATATAAAAGCATTTGACTTTTTATAGATACGTTGTAAGAGTAATTATTATATATCTAAAAAGGTCAAGACGTCTTATAGTTTAGAAGAGAAGGCATTTTTTCTTGTGAATTGATGATGTAGCTGTATTATTAGTTATATTTTTTTTTGATAAAGCTGTATTATTAGTAATATTGTGTATTAAAATGTTTATTTGACTCTTCAAGGGGAAGACAGGGACAACGGTGACTTTAGTCTGAGACTCTGAGTAGGACGTTCCGTATGTGCTGTCTGCATTGCGCGCCGTTGTTCAAAAATCGATACGTAAGCAAACAACCCTGTCCGCGTTGAGTTGTTCAAAGGCGTGTTGCTAAATTGCTACCAAATCAAATGCTCAAGCTCCTGAAGAGCCGTCTCTGCTAGCTACCTTTTCCAAGGAAAAAGCAAGCTTGGAGATTTTGACTGCTGCATTTCAATTAATTAATAGTAACATAATATAATCCCGTTGGTTGGAACGCTTTCCCAGATTTTTCGCAAACTCCAATCAAATGGCAACTTCAAAAACTTGCACTCCCTCCCTCCCAAATTATAAGTCATTCCAAGAATCTTGAAGAATCAAAGCATTTTAAGTTTAACTGAATTTCTATTTTTATTTGATGTCATAAACCTTTATAATGTTGGTCAAATTTAAATGCTTTAACTCTCCAAGATTCTTAGAATAACTTATAAATTAAGAGAACTTGACGGTGGGCCCGAGTAGGCTATATGAGGTTAGAACTCTGCCGAATTATGAACTTGAATTGCATAAGGCAAATATTCCTTTCCCCCAGAATGTTAGAGCAAACGTAATCCGTCCAAACATCCAGTAAAATTTTGCCCTGAGAAAGAGAAACCAGAAGCCCACAACTACTGTTGTAATCCTGTGAGTGGCATTTGCAGCTTAATGCGTTGCACATTATGTGACCGACAGTGTAGTTGAATCAAGCAATAGCCAAGCAGAAATGCCAGCAGCAACAGTGAGTGTATTAGGTGGCGGAGGCACAGATGGATTCACATGCTAGAGCTGGTACAAAAGGACAATTAGGTGCGCTTGATCCCAACATCAAGACAGACACCAGTAGGTACAAGAGCACGGCATCAGTTGGTGCGTCAAATCACAGCTTAATATCATCCGCAATGGTTGTTTGGGATCTTCATAACAAATTTTCTTTCCTCCCAAAGGGACAAATGAGCTACATCCCAGATCCTAGAGGGACCAACGTAGAGCACCGGGTCCGCTCCGAGAACACACAGCGGTCGCATTGTTGAGATGACGAACTAATCTTTATCATGATGATGACATGAAATCCTCTGGCCTGGCGATGAAAACTTCCTCAAACTCATCGTCATCTGGTGAAGAATAGAAATTACAGTCAGGAATTGTCCGACTGAAAATGCAATAGCTACAGAAATTACAGTCAGGAATTGTAAAAGCAAGAAGCTGCATTGAGTAGATTGAGATTTTAGAAAAGGACTAGCATCATGCATTCACTTTATTTAGAATAGGGGCAACCTGCCATTCTGCTATGATAAACCACTTTGCAATCATAGGTTCTTCTTGATTTATTATTAACGTAGAGAGGAGGGAAAAAGCATAAACTTCTACTAGAGAAAGCATAGCCTCAGCAATAATATGGTTTGGTATGTCCAACTGCAGTCCAGAAAACAGATCAAGCTGATGATTAGTGAATGATGACCTAAGACATAATAAGGAAAATAAAAAGCACAACCTGAAAGATAATAAGAAAAATAAAAAGTAGACAAAACCCATTGACAATTCAGCACGTGATCCTGATACCTTTTCTTAGTGCCAAAGCAACAATGGAATCGTTTTCCACCTGAACAAGTATAAAAAAGAAAATATCACACAACTGGCAATTGTATTAAAGAAGCTGTGGATTTAATCTTCAAAGAAAACTGATACACTAAGGCTACACAAACTAAACTTCACTTATAGAAGCTTCTATGAGAATAATGAGATTGTGCATTAGGCAAAACAAAATCATTTTAGGAGAATATGTACAGAAACAGCAAGATATATGGGTACCTTTTGATCTGCCAGCGTCTTTGAGTCTTCAAGCACATCACTGC
>Ga0182004_10002588_pt1 | contig 14165 bp, 10 predicted proteins | sample Sormic07211540_1_FD_120479 | JGI IMG/M metagenome (GOLD analysis project Ga0182004, IMG submission 120479) | Endophyte microbial communities from Sorghum bicolor roots, Mead, Nebraska, USA - 072115-40_1 MetaG | ecosystem: Host-associated > Plants > Roots > Unclassified | place: USA: Nebraska...
CTGAGACTCAGTCTCTCTCCATCGAGAAGCCCACGACGCGGACGCAGAAATGGGCGTTGCATATTTCGGCCCATTACAAAACGTTGCCGAGGAGGGAAAGGAAAGGAAACGGGCTAGAAGCAGGGGCCAGGGCAAAGGCACCGAGGTTTATGCTTGTTAAATTATAATAAATTTATAACTAAGTTATACATCATCTAATGAGTATGAAATTATTACCATAGTTTAAACATATAATAATTAGTCTAACATAAAAAAAACCACCACAATTGGACCATACAAACTATAGCTATGAATTATTCTAATTAATTATATAAAAACACAGATCTAAAGCTACAATAAAAATTGTGTACTAAAGCATATTATATTACATGTTCACTATGTAGATCTACTTATCTAGAGTCCAACAAAATCAGATTTACTATTTTATGAATTTTATGTGATTTACTATAATTTTACAAATATTCAGCCAAAATAAATAAAAATGAAAAAGACAAAGCTGCCTTCAAAACCGCTCATAACCATGTTAGGGACGTAATATGCATGGTTTTCAAAAATTGAAGGATGTATTTTACCCGGTTCTGAGGTTCAGAGATGAAAAATAGACTTTTACGAAAGTTGAGGACCTAAAGTGAACTGCACATTTCAGCCCTTAAAAAAACGTCGCCGAGGAGGGAAATGAAACGGGCCAATGCTGGGCTGGCCTCGCCTCACGCGCGCGCATCTGGGCCGGGCCGTCCATTCTTGGACACACGCTGATGGGCTTGCGGGAGCGGTGTCGGGGCATGGACATGGGCCTCCGTCCCCCCCGCCCCGCGTCGAAGAAGCAAGGAACGAACGAAACGAGCGAGCGCTCTCGGTTCGCGTGCGCGGCTTGCGAAGGAAGGAAAGAAAGGGTCGGGGCCAAGGAAGCTGCAACGGTCTCCCGCCGCGTTACTGCGAGGGCAGCAGCGATTGGGTTCCCGAGACAGACCAAAAAAAAAAAAAGCGAGGAGCTCGGGAACGAAACAACCAGACAGGCTCGCGCGTCTCCCGGCCCGCGAGCGCGAGCGCGAGCGTGAGCACGCCGCCGCCGCCTTCCCAGTTCCCGCCGTGCCGCGAGCTTTCCCGCCTTCCGATTTCCGAGCCCTCCTCCGCCCACCCACCCACTCCTATCCATCGCCAAGACCACCAGTCGTTGGGTCGTGGAGGGGGCTAATCCGGCCGCGCACGCAACGCAACCGGGACTGGGCGAGGTAGCAAGTAGGCGCCGTTCCGCCGCCGCCTCGTCCGCCTACGAAGGCGTGGTTGGAGCCCGCGCGGCGCGCGCGCCACCATGGCAAGGTACTATCGTCCTCCGCGTCTCTTTGTCTCTCTCTCTCTCTCTCGACATCTTCATCGTTAGGGCTTTGCATAGTTCGTGATTTCCTCCATGGCGCGGCGTGTTTGGGCGTCAGGGGCGGGTTTACTGCTGCGAGCGAGGGTTCCTTCTTTCAGTTCTTCTACACCAGGCGCGCCCGCCCTTTAGGATTGCGACTTCTCGGTCGCGTTGCCTGTCGGATTGGATGATTTGCTAGTTCCTATGTCGGATTTGCCTTGGCCCGTGCTGTGGCTTGTGAGCGAGAAACCGGGGTTTTCGATAATCGGAATTACAGAAGTTTGCATTGTACTCGAATCGCAACAGGGTAGTACCGATGATCGATGTGTAGCATTATTAGCTTCAAAAGACCCTGGATTGCAATTACTTGTATTAGCACTAGCACACTGCTTCGAGTCAAAACTTTTCATCATCAGTTTTGCACTCATGCCCAGATTGGGGATAAGTAATAACAAAAGAAAATTAAGGAGCAGAGAAGCAGAGCATATGCTCTGCTCTGATGTGTGAAACATTTTTTTGCTAGGCTTGTTTCCCGTGGTTACAATATACAAGATAAGGTTTAGTAGTGTTGATGTTGTGTTGTTCAGTCTATGCTTTGCCACTGGAGTCCAGCCACCAATTGGTCTTGCCAGGGTTTTATTTTCATGAACGGGGGCATCAATTCACTCCTTTTTTTGTTACACAGAGACTATAATAATAGCTAGAAATACATATATTTCAACTATTTGAGCATGTTTGTCTTCAAATTATCTTGTGCAAGTACTTCTTTTGGGACCAGCACCAATATGCTCCTTTTGGTACAGGTCATGGCTGATAACTGGTAGGGGAATTGCTAAGAAAATAAGATATGCAGCTCCTAGTGCTAACCGCCAGATAAGAGAACTGATTGCAGAAGCACGGAGGGAATGCCCAAACTGCAGTTATGTTATTGATAACAGTGATGTAAGTACATTTGTTCTGTTTTGGTTATTGGAGAAGGGGTATTTGGCTTTCAGATCATATTCAGTTGTAGATGTTACATATCTGAGCTAATTTTTCCTGCATTTCAATTCTGCAGGTTGCCATGCAGTGGCCTGGGCTGCCTGCTGGAGTCAAGTTTGATCCTTCTGAATTGGAGTTGCTTCAACATTTAGAACAAAAGGTTGGCCTGGGAGGTTCAAGGCCACATGTGCTCATTGATGAATTCATTCCAACTATAGACAATGATGAGGGAATCTGCTATTCACATCCTGAAAATCTTCCTGGTATATAATTATGTCTTCAGATGGTGCAGTTATTCCTTATGAATCTGTTGGTGTGTTCACATTCTGAATTTGGTTTTTATTGACCTCGTAGGTATCAAAACAGATGGTAGCAATGCCCATTTCTTCCATAGAGTTTCAAATGCGTATGGTTGTGGCCTGCGCAAACGTCGAAGGATCATCAACTGCAACAACCACACTGTTCCTGATGAGCATGTGAGATGGCACAAGACAGGGAGATCCAAAGCCATATGTGACAATGGTGTTATAAAAGGTTGGAAGAAGATAATGGTGCTGTACAAAGCTTCGCAAAGAGGTGGAAAGCCTGATAGGGCTAATTGGGTAATGCATCAGTATCACCTTGGAGAAGAGGAAGACGAAAAGGACGGGGAGCTTGTAGTATCTAAAGTCTTCTGCCAGTTGCCAAATAAGAGTATGGAAATTTGTGAAACAGAAACTGCTTATGAAGAACCTGATGCACCTGCTTCAGTGATTGGTCCCAAAACTCCAAAGACAAACGCACCGCAGCCACGGCACCCTAAAAATAGTCCATGTGAAACTGAGCAGAATATTCCCATCCTGCAGGATCAGGTAACTCATTAACTTCTTTTTGGATCACAGCATAAACAGCTTGTCAAAATTACACAAGTAGGCATATGAAGAGAAACTGAAACTGATATGCACTTAGCTTTGTCCAGAACCTCTATTACCTCCCACTAAAACCAGTGGGGACCTAGGACTGGCAATCTGACAGACATATAACATATTAACCCTCCATGTTTCAAAATCAACTCCAAACAACATTAGAAATAGTTTATAGATAGACTTAGAGTTTGTATAATCTTTTTTGGCTAAGTACATAATCTCTATCAGAGTATCAGTATCCTGGAAATATATATTTCTGGAATGAAGGGGCACGAGAGTGTGCCTATTCCATTGATAGAGATGAGAGCATCCTAGAAATATGTGCATTAATCTTTTTGGCATGCTACATTGGCGGAGCCAGGATTCACACAGGGTATTCCATGAACAATTTTCTTCAAAATAGTAAGTACTAAGAGCACTGGTTGAACTAGAAATCTTAGTACACACAATACACATTCATTATATTTCAGAAAACACGAGTATTCCAAGGAATACCTAAGTATACCCCTAGCACTGCCCATGGCATGCTAGATGAAATCTTACAGGCTTGCAATTCCCGTTGGTGCATTGCAATAATCTTGTTTTCATGACCATTTCCACTGCTCTAAGTTTGTAGTTTTGATACAGCTACTACTGGACAGCAAAGGCGAGCCTACCATGCCTATTATTAGCCTGGAGGATGATGCTACGAACCCTGTGTGGTGTGCTATAGCTGAAGAACAGCAGGTTGTTGGAGAGGCGTCTCGGGCTCAGTTGAACTCAGATGAACCTCTTCTTTGTCATGAAGACCCAAATTCCTTAAACGACAAAGCATTGCTTCCCTTGGACTATCCGATTCTGTCCCAATGCAGGAATGAGATGCTTGATTGGAACCTGAATGGACATGGGTTGCCTGATCTCCATAATGTGGATCTTGGAACACCTCCAGATTTTCAGCTTGCTGTAAGCTTATCCTTCTGGTTCTCAGTTCCAGTATGTTTGCTAATTGCTCTGAAAAATCTGATCATGTTATTTTTCTTTCGTATTGCGGCAGGACTTTCAGTTTGGTTCTCAGGAAAGCCTCGGCAGCTGGCTGGATCGCATCTAGGAAGATAACTAGTGTGAACTGTTTGCTAGAACAGCCGGATCGATGGGCATCTTTTTGCACAGGATATGGTAACCGGTGGCAGCTATTTTGGGATTTACGCAACACAAGGATTGCATGCTTGCATTAGTATTGTATTTGTGTTGCGCTGCCAAACTTTATCTGGAAACCAAGAACCTTTCGCCCTTTTCTATTTTATTTAGAAGAAATGAACAGCCTTTAACAGCTGGCTATCAGAATACTAGCCTTGAAATGCAGTTGTAACTTTTGTGGCATGGTTGGTGCAAACCTCCATTGCCCCGTTGTATATAAGGTCGGTGCCTTGAAATCTTTGAGTTCAGACTGTCCTTGTCACAACTATGGAAAACTAGGGAGGCAATATCGGTGTATGGAGCTCCAACTGCGCCTATTCTAAGCTCTAGAGTGCAAACATTTGGACTTCACACATGCACCTGGCAAATAAAAGCATTTTGAGAAGTTAGAAACAGCATATTATGACATTTATTAGTCAGAAATTCCGTGAATTTCCTTTGCAAACCTTGGTCAGGATAGGCGATGGGAACATGAAGCAGAATTGGTTCTCCTTGGGTTTTCTTTTCCTGTTCTCATCGACTTATTACATTTATGTCCTAATCGAACTTGAAATCGGATTCAAAAGAAAGCTACTGTGAAACTTAAAGACAGTACATTTGTGTAACATGGATTGGAGCCATAACAATAACACAGAGGGAGGATCGCCACACCAATTCATTGGGAAAAAGTTGAGCAAATTCCATCTATGTAATCAAAACTATAATACTAGTCCCTCTATGTTACTGAAAAATACAGTAGATTTTCCCTTCTGAATCATCAATTTTTAATTGTGCGTCCCTAATGTGCCATGGCCATCACAATATCACATGATTGTTAAAAGCGCACCTACACCGTTACACCGTCCCTTGTATGGTTAGCATTAGGAAAGCCATTCCAACCAGGAACAAGTGGTTTCATCCAAAGAGCGGCAAGTGCACTGCATGCTAAAGCTATGGCTGCCTACCAAGGTCTAAGTAGAGCAGCACATATTGGAATGACTAGGGTGCAACTGGAAACAGATGCTTCAAATCTGGGCAAGGCGCTAATATCGGGGTGCTTAGATAACAGCCTAGAAGGACTCTATTTAGACAAATTCGGATAATGATGTCAAACAACTTTGTGTCATGTTCAATTTCAACCTGCCCTAGAACCTGTAATAGGGTGGCCGATTGTTTGGCCAACCATGGTGCAGCAATCCCTCTTGATGAAGGGGATGTGTTCCGGTGCCAGGCACCATGCTTTGTAATTGATTTGGTCTCCGGCAATTTGCCTGGAGCTAATGGACTATAAAGCTCTCCGTGTTTCAAAAAAAAAAAACAGGAACAAGTGGCCAATGGCACACAAAAGAAAGAAAACATTCTTCAGTTGCACAAAGACGCATGTCAAATTAAAATGCATCGACAGTGCAAAAAGTTCCAAGTCGCCTGCTAGGGTTTAAGCACATTCTAACTTTAATAACCAACTTGTTGCACATGTATACGAAGTACCAAATACTCCCCAACATTTTAGGAATAATATAGGAAAGGCGTCGCTCCGGCAACAAGGAATTTATTCTGTGCAGACGCTTCCTCACCCTATTTTCAGGCCAACGAATCCAACACAACTTGAAGAACGAAGCGAAGCGACCCTGCTAAAAAAGCTTTGCAGAGATGTGATCACGTGACCGGTGCTATTTATCATCAGAAAAGCTAGCCGTTTGCTTGACATTGGGCAAGAACGCTTGCGCCTCCTGATTCATTCTTTTTCATTAACCACAGAGGCACTGCCACTGCGTGCCGCCATGCCTTCGTCCATCAGAAATGGCAATGCTGGGCATGCGGCGGAGCTCCGAAGGAAGGACCGGACATGGCAGATGCGCAAGTACCTCCTGCTACTCGCCATCCTGGTGGCGACGGTGACCTACGTGGCCGGTATGGACCCGCCGGGCGGCGTGTGGCTGGAGACCGAGGACGGCCACCGCGCCGGCGACCCGATCCTGCCCGACACCCGACCCATCCGGTACAGGGTGTTCTACCACGTGAACGCCACGGCGTTCGCGGCGTCGCTCGTGATCATCGTCCTCCTGCTGTTCCTGAGGAAGGACGCCATGCGCATGCTGCTGGCCGTGCGTGTCGCCATGGTGCTCGACCTGGTCTGCCTCATGCTGGCCTACGTCACCGGCGCCTGCAGGGGCTCTGCCATCACCGTCGTCGCCTCCGCACTCAGCGCCGCCGTCATCCTGCTCGTCCTGGTGGCCATATGGCTGCAACATTACGCGAAGGAGAAGGCGGCGGCCGGGACCCAGCTGAAAAGCAGCGGAGGCAGGCACCTCCACCGCGAGGGGCGCAAGATCCTGATGCTTGTCTCCATCTTCGCGACGACGGCCACGTACACGGCGGGGCTGAGCCCGCCGGGTGGCTTCTGGGAGCATGGCCATGGCCACCGCGCCGGAGACCCCATCCTGCTGGAGCGCCACGCGCGGTGCTTCTTGGCGTTCTTGGTCTGCAACACCACTGCCTTCGCCGCGTCTCTCGTCACCATGACGCTGCTCCTGAGCAGGCAGCTTTCCAAGGTCAGCGGGCACCTCAGCGCACCGTACGTGTGCGTCGCCGTGGCGCTCATCGGCCTGCTGGGGGCCTACGCGGCCGGGAGCTGCAGGGAGACGGACACCGCCGTCGCCATCTACGTCCTCTGTTTGGTCGGTGCTGTTCTCGTGTGCATATCCATCATCGCCTACCTCGAGAACCAGTGCACACTGGCATCACAAGCTCCTGATCACGGGGAAGGACCACCACCGGAAGGATCGTCGGGAAACGGTGTCGCCGATACGAATCCACTGGACAAGGCTCGGTCTCTGATCCTGCTCCTTGCCACTCTGACGGTGACCGTCACGTACCAAGCTGGTCTCAACCCACCCGGCGGTGTCTGGAAGGAGAACGGCGACGGGCACGTCAGCGGCGGCCTGATCCTCCTCGAGACGCACACGCGGCGGTACAAGGCCTTCTTCTACTGCAACTCGGCTGCCTTCGTGGCGTCCATCGTCGTCTTCATCATGGTGCAGAGCACGTCACTGGTCAGCCATGGTGTCCGATCACACGCGCTGGAAGCCGCCGTCCTTCTGGACCTGTTGGCGCTCGTGGGAGCGTACGGCGCCGGGAGCTGCCGGGATGTGCGCACCTCCATCTATGTCTTCGCCTTGGCCGCTGTCGTCTTTGTGTACGTGGTGATCCATGTTGTGATCGAAAAGTCTTCTTCTGATTCTTCTACGGCGACGACGACGGTGAGCAAGGAGGAGGTCGAGCTGGAGAAGAAGCGGAAGCTGCTGCTGCTCCTTGCAATCTTGGTCGTCACCATCACCTACCAAGCCGGGCTGACTCCGCCCGGCAAGTTCTGGCTGGAGCACGGCTCCGGCGACGAAGCGCACAAAGTGGGCGATCCGGTCATGGCCGACAACTACCCGAGGCGGTACAAGGCCTTCTTCTACAGCAACTCCACAAGCTTCATGGTGTCCGTTGCCGTCACCGTCTTCCTGCTGAGCCGCAACCTGTCCAATACAGGCAAAAGATACTGGACGGCGCTCTATTTCTGCATGGGCGCCAGCTTCATCGGCCTCATGTGCGCCTACACTGCCAGCACCATGCTGACGGTGCGGGCGTCGTCCATCTTCGTCGTCGCCTTGGTCGGCGTGGTGCTCGTCTTCACAGGCCTGCACGCCATCCTCCACCGTCGCAACGTCCCGAGGTGGATTTCGCGGTGGTGGTTTTGCTGCCCATCGGACAAACACAGCAAGGCAGAGACCGGGAACGGGGACTCCAAATCCAAGCACTCCGGCAACGTCGAGTACCGTGAGCGGTACAGGATGTGCAAGTACCTGATGCTGCTGGGGATCCTGGCGGCGAGCGTGACGTACCAGGCCGGCTTGACCCCGCCGGGCGGCGTTTGGCCGGCCGACGGTAGCCGGCACGGCGCCGCAGGCGACCCAGTCCTCCGCGACACCGACACACGCCGGTACCGCATGTTCTTCTACAGCAACTCGGCGTCCTTCGTGGCATCCGTCGTCGTCATCGTGGTGGTGCCGCTGCTGATGCAGGGGGCGCTGCCGGTGGCCGGCTTGCCTATGCCTGTCGGGGCCATGTACACGGTGGTCGTGCTTGACCTGCTTGGCCTCCTACTGGCTTACGCCACCGGCAGCAGCAGGGACTGGGCCACGTCCTGGTACGTGCTCGCCATGGCCGCCACCGTGCTGGCCTACGTCGCCATTTACAAGGTTTTGTCCTCCCGCGGGCACGGCGGTGGGAATTCTCGCCAGCAGCCGGATCTGCAGCAACTGCCGATTCGTCGAGTAACTGAAATTTAACAAAATTCCAGTCACTTTTCTTCTCGTTTAGCTTAGTGTTAATAAATGAAGATAATTAAACACTCTCTTCTTTGTGTCAACCCTTTAACATTTATATGATTATGATTAATGTCCATGCTATCTTCTCCTCTATTTTGTTCTTTTTTTATCGTTATTGTTGTGGGTTTTTTTTGCCTGCACAACATCCATTTAGTCTGCATAACAGACGCACACTTAAATAGTAAACGTTGTTGGCTAGTGATTATTACGAACATAAGGTTGATACATGGCATTGTGTGCCGAGTTTGTGATGAGTGATTGTCGGAGATGATCAACTTTATTTGAGTTTAGAGACTAACCATTTGCGCGAGTATGTGTGCAACATGTCTTTTCTCTATGTTGATGTGCAGATGTAGAGCTCAGAGATGGTCGGCGAATATGGTGAAGGTCAAGTAGACACGTATCGTGCCGATGGATTAGGAGCAGAGAAGGACTGATATGAGGCTTCGACCGAGGGACCAAGTTGGCCGAAAGACTTACTGTGGTGGGTGACACTTAGGGACATCAACAAGCAAGAGGACATGTAAAGGAGTAGACCATATTGACCAAGTAAAGATGGAGATTGACCAAGTCAAGTGAGGACACTGGAGGACTTGGTGATCGGATGGTCAAGGACGACAGTGACACGTGGGGAGAGGGAGTGGAGGTGTACTGGATACACTTCTCTAGTGTGTTTGGTGGTTTCATCCTAAAAACTATCAGAGGAAAGTTTGGTGGTTTAGCCCTTAAAACCATTGAAAGATGCCTTAGTGGTTTTGGCCTCAAAATCAGACATGAACAGTTTAGGGGTTTGGCTACAAAACCTCACGGTTTTTTATGTTTGAGCCTCAAAACCCGGTTAGAGTTTTGGCGGGAACGGGAGGAGTCACATGTTGTCATCACGACGCTTGCGTTGAGGCGAAGCAATTCGTAAAGAGCACGTGCCGTTGGATGCACCGAACAAGAGACTTAGACTATTTTGCTCCTGGGGTTAAGTACGTGGTTCAGCCTAAATATCTAATTGTGTTGTCACCACTGATTGATGGGGCGGGAAGCACATGCTAGTATCTGGTTGAGCTGGCGAAATATTGATTACCCCCATTTGAAATGGCAGATTTCTTTTTCTATTAGTTTATCTTGAAATAATCATAACTTTTACATATGAAATCAAACAAAGATAACATTTACATGAACATTGTACGTAAAAAAATAGAAACTTTATAGTCTATGACTTTTTCATTCGAGGCAATTTAGATACCTGAAAAAATTAATATAATGTTCACATGTGTATTTGTAGATGTGACATTAAATTAATTGTTTAGGTATCATGTATCAAGATGGCTTTAAATAAAAATATTATAAAATACAAATTGTATATCTCTTAGACATCTACAATATGATAGATCTTCCAATAGGATAGTTATTTAGGGACTTACTCCCTCTGTTCCTATTTAATTGTTGTCATTAGTGTACGTGCCACAAGATTAACTCAATTTGTAGAAAATACATGCAATACTTATATTTTTAAATAAATTTATTAAAAATTAGATTTAAAGATTTTTCTAATGTTACTAATTATGTACTATAAATATTAATATTTTTTAATATATATATATAATTAAAGTTATTTATCGGGAAACATAAACGACAGTTATTTTGGGATCAAGGGAGTACACAGGAGAGAGATTCCATGCTTGCATTATTGTATTTGTGTTGAGCTGTCAAACTTTATCCGGAAACCAAGAACCTTGTCCTTTTCTATTTTCTTTAGAAAAAATGAACCTTTAAGAGCATCTCCAAGAGCTTTTCTAAATCTCACTCTCTAAATCAACCATTTGGAGAGTCATTTGTATAAAAATTGTTTTCTATATTTTTTTTACTTTCCAACAGTTTTGCTAAATCTCATGCGCACTCTAGAAAGTCATTCTCGTCTTCTATATTTGGCTAACGAAAAATCCGGAGTAGACACTGACTATATTTGGATGACCATTTAGAGAAACTGTTGGAGGGTAGTTTTTCATCAAAATTGCTATTGCTAGCATTTAGGGAGAATATACAAAGTCTCTTGGAGATGCTCTGACATATCATAATAATAGCCTTGAAATGTAGTTGCATGTTTTTGTGGCATGGTTGGTGCAAACCTGCCTTGAAATCTTTGAGTTCAGGCTGTCCTTGAAACAACTATGGAAAAGTGGGGAGGCAATCGAGGGGTGTGCATGTGTATGAGTGCATGGAGCTCCAGCTGCACCTAGTCTAGAGTGCAAAGTTTTGGACTTTCCAAATGCACCTGGCCAGAAAAAGAACTTTTTAAAGGTAGAAATAAACAGCAGATTATGAACTTTAGTAAAAAATTTCGCGAATTTCATTTCGTAGCCCTGGTCAGAATAAGCGATGGGAACATGACAAAGTAGAACTACTATGAAAATTAAAGAAATACATTTGTGTAAGATGCATGAGAGCAATAACGTACAAATAACACGGAGGGAGAATTGCCACACCAATTCATTAGGGGATAACATGCATGGGAGCAATGACAATAACACGGAGTACAAGGAATGAGGTAGATTTTAATGCCACAACATGAATTCCTATAAGGAAAAAAAAGAGTTGGCAAGAGGGGGTCTAGGAGCGAAGCCATGGAGATGGGGATGACTATCCCCCTCCGCGAGTCAACGTGAGTGTACCCGCTAGTCAGCGGGTAGTGCAGGGTATGGAGCTTCAGCTAGGTACGAACCCTAACCTTCACGTAGAAGCGAACTTCAAGCTCAGCTCGATACAGGTATTGTAGCATTCTCGTAAATTACTCTCTAGCTGTGTTTTTTGTTTCGGTAACTGCTGGGTATGGAGCTTCAGCTAGGTACGAACCCTAACCTTCACGTAGAAGCGAACTTCAAGCTCAGAGCTCGATATAGGTACTATGTATCTATAGCATTTTCGTAAATTACTCTCTAACTGTGTTTTTAGTTTCGATTAAGTTTGTCGGAGAAAACCAAACACCCCTTCAGCTAGGTACGAACCCTAGCCTTCACGTAGAAGCGAACTTCAAGCTCGAGCTCATGGAGCTTCAACTAGGTACGAACCCTAACCTTCACGTAGAAGCGAACTTCAAGCTCAGAGCTCGATATAGGTACTGTAGCATTCTTGTAAATTACTCTCTAACTATGTTTTTAGTTTTTAGTTTCCGTTAAGTTTATCGGAGAAAACCAAACACCCCTTCAGCTAGGTACGAACCCTAAGCTTCACGTAGAAGCGAACTTCAAGCTCGAGCTCATGGAGCTTCAGCTAGGTACAAACCCTAACCTTCACGTAGAAGCGAACTTGATATAGGTACTGTAGTATTCTCGTAAATTACTCTCTAATTGTGTTTTTAGTTTCGGTAACCTTCACGTAGAAGCGAACTTCAAGCTTAGAGCTCGATATAGGTACTGTAGTATTCTCATAAATTACTCTCTATAGGTACGAACCCTAATTTTCACGTAGAAGGTTTTTAGTTTCGGTAAAGTTTATTGGAGAAAACCAAACACCCCCTAAAGTACACATAGTCCGTTAGAAGGGGCTCCATGCATGTGGACCTGTAGTCATCTCACCAACAACATGGATAAGCCCATAATAAAACCAACCCCGTGCCAACTCTTTGCCCTCCAAGGCTGGAGTCACAAGCGTTCACCATGACGCCCGGGGAGGAAGTTGACTAGGCAGAGTACTTATTTTGGCCCCTCGCGGTTGAGATCATTGTTTTTTTTTGGAAAGGAGATTACCTCGGCTTTTAAGAATGCCAATAACAGAGTCATTAGGTTGAGATCATTGTTTGGTACTAGTAATAACAATATAGATAACTAGGAGGATTCCCCGCGCGTTGCCGCGGGTATGAAAGAGGAATATAAATATATAACTCTTTTATTAGCATAATCACCGAGATTATATCCATAGTGGATGATGTGTCTCGCTGATGTGGATATAATAATTCTTATGCTAATAAATTTTAATGCAAATGATAATAGATTGCTGAGGTGGATTCATTTTAAGAGAAATAAATAGTAGGATTGATAATGGACTGCTGAGGTGGACGCTTTGCATGTCAAGAGAATTAGATAGTGGGGTTTTGCTTTATAAGAGTTATAGATTAACCAGGCACCTTTTCCTTCTCTTTGAGTTCATCACCTTGCATTGCCTTATATAATTCAACGGGCCCTGAAAATCCAAATCCAAAAGGGCCCCTTGCTTCGCCGATCCGGCACTCCTCTTCGTTCTGTGCGTTTCATGGCCACGCGGCCGGCCGGGGGGCACTTCCTCGATCTTCGCGACGTAGGCCAGCACCGTGGCGGTCATGGCGATCGAGCACGCGTACGTACCAGGACGTGGCCCAGTCCCTGCTGCTGCCGGCGGTCGAGAGCAGGGTCAAGCACAGAGCACACGACTGCCGTGTACATTGCCTCGATCGAGAGGCATGTCCGACTCCGAGCCGGCCACCAGCAGCGCTAGCTCCCTGCGTCAGCACCGGCACGATCACGATGGCGACGACGGATGCCACAAACGACGACGCCGAGTTTCTGTAGAAGAACGTTGCGGTACCTACCGGCGGTGGCGGGTTTGCGGTGCTGCGGATCTAGAGGACCGGCGGCCAGGTCGACAGTATGCGGCGCCGTGCCCGTTACCGTGGGCCGGCCAAACGCCGCCCCGGCGGGGCCGAAGCCGGCCTGGTACGCAAGCCCGAAACGAAGATATTGTTGAATAGCCCATGCAAATTGATGGGCCGCAGAATCGCCGCGTCACACGGCCTTTCGGCTAGTCACGACGGATTCCGTTTCCCCACCCCTGCGCCGCCTTTGCCTCTCTTCTCCGGGACGCCAAAATTCCGGCCCGCTCGCAAGATCATGGCCCATGGGAGTGGGAGCCTCAAACCTTAGAGTAAGTCTGGACCAAAAAAAAAAAAATAGAAGCTAGTTAGTTCAATCGGAAGTCGAAGACAGATTATTAGACAAAAAAATAACTTACAATAGTTTTATACTCCTTCATGTCTTACACTTTATAAATAGTTAATACTTTAGCTCATATGAATATTTTGTTAAAATTAAGACTATTGAATATATTATTATTGTATTATAACTATTTTTAAGCTTAGATAAATACAAATGTTATAATTTATGTACTTTTATACCTGACTTGCGAGCTTAACAAGCCAGTTCGAGCTTTTAACGAGCCGAGTTGAGCTGGCTTTCTGGCTCGTTAAGATAACAAGCGGAGCCGAGCTAGCTCGTTATCCTAACAAGCCAGAACGAGCCGAGCTGAGCCGGCTCGTTATCCAACCTTACTCATGAGACAAATTTGACACGGTAACAGCCAAGAGGAAGGTCTCTCGTTACATCAAATATTTAGATATATACATAAAATACTAAACATAGATTATTTACGAAA
>Ga0182004_10002589_pt1 | contig 14164 bp, 11 predicted proteins | sample Sormic07211540_1_FD_120479 | JGI IMG/M metagenome (GOLD analysis project Ga0182004, IMG submission 120479) | Endophyte microbial communities from Sorghum bicolor roots, Mead, Nebraska, USA - 072115-40_1 MetaG | ecosystem: Host-associated > Plants > Roots > Unclassified | place: USA: Nebraska...
GCCCACCGAGACGCGGACCTGCATGGTCTTGCCGATGGCCAGGCCCGCGACCGCATGGAGGGAGAAGGTTGGTGCCTCCACCTCCCCAGAAATCGCAGTGACCGCCGCCTCGCCTTCTAGCTCGTCGTCGATCTTGACGCCATCGACGAAGAAAATGCGCTTGCAGAACCTGTTATGACCAGTTGCAGTTGAAGCACAAGTTTTGGCGGCTTCGTTCCGCCATTTCTTCTGGAGAGAGGTGCTGCTGTGTTCCCTCGCCGCGGCCCGGCTGAGAGGCCACCGGAGGTGCTGGCAGCTGCAGGATCGGTGGTGGCGCCGGTAGTGCAGGTCGTGGTGCTGGCGCCGGAGGGGGACCGCGCGGGGGCGCCTGAGGGGGGGTGCGGAGGCAGCCTTTCGCCCTCCATCATCTCCACCTGGTGTGCGAGGCTCATGGCCGCCGCCAACGTGACGGGGTTGTGGATGCGGACGGCGTTGCTAATCGGCAGAAGGAGTCCCCTGTGTAGAGTTGGACGCGGTGGGCCTCCTCGAGGCGACCCGCGCGCGGTAGGAGAGCCTAGAAACGGTTGGAGTACTCCTCCACCGTCCTGGTGTGCCGACACTCGGCGAGCTCGAACATTGGGGCGGAGCGGTGGGGGGTCTGAACCACAGGTCCAGGAGGTCCTTGAAGCGCCCCACGTCAGTGTGCCGTCATCGTCTTGGAGCTGCGTGAACCACAGCTGCGCGATGTCGTCGAGGTGGTACGACGTGATACACATCCGTTCCTCCGCCATGGTTCGATGTTGGCGGAAGTGGGCCTCACATTTGTTGAGGAATAGCATCAGATCGGTCGTGCCATCATATAGCGGGGAAAATCCCACTTCTTGTGCTTGGGGTGGAAGTCCTGATCTCGCGGGCCTTCGGAACGACGATCGTCACCGCCGCCGGAAGACGATGAGGACTTGTCCTTCATGGTCGCCACGCCAGACTTGAGGGTGGACATCTCCGTGCGCATGGACTTGAGCATGTCCATGACCTCGGCGAGGGTGGGTTCAGCCACGGCGGCTGGGGTGGTTGCGAGGGCAGTGGAAGATGGCGGTGGACTGGGATTTGCGGTGGAGGCTGTGGAATGGGTGGGCGATGGGTTTGGTGTAGCTGCTGGTGTCGAAGATGATGGCGCGGTGGCTGAGGATGCCGATGATCGATTGGATTGTGATACCAGGTTGTCAAGAGCCTGGTGATCTAGGGTAGCCGGCCCTCGACTACGTAGCTCGTAGTCTCGTGCCGTGTCTTCCAGAACGGAGGTTATGCCCCTCTCGCCTTCTGGGCTTGAGAATGTTCGAGGGAGGAAGAGAGAGTTTGGTTGATTGATCTTGCCTAATTCTCTCATGGGAATGTTTGGGAATACAAACAGCCATCCGGCTTGCATGAAAGGGAAACTAACAATCTCTCCTTGAGTTTAGGACTAATCAAAAATAGCTAACACTAATATTTCCTAGCCACTAATTTCGAATCCCGCTTGGACCTCTTCTTCTTGTGCGCGCGCAGCGCGTTCCTAAGTTCGGCGGATGTCACGGTTGCGCCGGCGCCTGACGTACGGCTGGCCCCACATGACATTGAACATGGGTGTTTTTTTTATGGTTTGGCTACATTATCTCTCTTTGAAGTTGAACACCCATGTTGCAGCAAGCACTTGGCATTGCAGAATTGCAGATGCGTTAACGAGGGAAATACAGTCACTGAAATCGTAGAGAAAAGATATGCTGACAGAGAGGACCACCCAACTTGGAAGACTTACGCAACCATGCATCCATCCTGCATCCGTACGTACATTGTGCATATATATCTTTTTTTTTTCTATCTACACTATATACGTTGCCTGTCTTTTTCTTCTTTTAAGAGTGGTATATGGATGAAGTCAAGAATAAAGATGAGCCTGTGGCCATCGCTACTACTGTGGCGCCACGCCGCACATTGATCCTAGAGGATCCTTAGACAGAATGATATATATCATCATCGCTACTTTGACGTACAGCAACATGCTCGATGCTGAGGGAACCATCATCCATCCTGCCCAAGGCATCGCTGTATGCAATTCGTCACGGAATCGATCCATCAAGGTCACAGAGTAGTAGCAATCCTCCTCTTGGTGTCAACGATCGTACAATCTTGCATATTGTTCTTTGTTTTTATTCGCACTACCACACAGTTCTAGCTAGTGCCACTGCACTACTGATAAGGGCATGAATACCATAAAGGCGATAGATTCTTTGCAAATTAAAATAGCTGGTATCAACTCTGAGATTTAGGTCATTATTGCCCAAGTACATGCCGTACCTGAAAACTTCATCTCATTCTGTTAAAAGTTTTGTAGGTCTGAAATGCTTCAGTTCGGTATATATAGTTACATGCTTCTTTGTTAGCTATGCATTTGAAGGTTGAGATGAAACCTTTCTTTGGAAAAAAATGTGGTTCTAAAAATATCATGCCTCTTTCACTGAAAACAAACATTGTGGCATCTTGAAATAACAGAACAATGGAAAGAAAGAAGCATCCAAATCAACACAGCTCATCCAAAGGGGATTCTCTGAAGGTGACGATGAAAGGATGATAGAGTCAGTCTCCTGGACCTCATCGCATAGGTACGTAGGATAGTGTCATAGACATCAACTGGTCCCAATTGCCATGTTTTTATTGGAATTCAAATTGTTTACATTTACATGGATGGATAGATTTTGATATGTAAGGATCTGCTAAAGCCAGTCTAGCTGGTTTTGGTTTGAGCTAAGGAGCTACGCGTGATGCCTATGGGAAAAATGAACTTCAATTCCTAGATACTAGAGACCACTTGGACAAATGGGATGGCACAGACCAAGGCATAAGATCCTCGTAGGTGTCGGCATATCATGGACTTTAAGGCATATAGCAACAGTGTAGCTCTCTAGGTTAGGTCTTGACGTCTTGTGTGAAGCACATGGTATAGAATCATAAGCACAATGTGAATTGTACCATCAGATGCGTATATTTCTCTAGAGAAGATGAAAGCACTAGAGAAATCATTTGTTCTAACTAAAAGTTGACTTGTATGTCTCTGATAATTTCTTGAACTATGGCTGAACAAATTGCAGTAACTGCTGACAAATCAACCCATGGTTACATTCTTCACCCATTTAAATTCTGTAATTTTCTTTGCTCGAAATTATGCACAGTAGGATTGGATGTGATGATATGCCTAGAGGTAAACTAACTAACTTGTTGCAGGAGCCACAATGACCCTTGTGAAGTTGAGGAGTCAAGTACTGAGGAAACACCAAAAAGAATAAAAGGATTCTGGAGCAATGGAGATTGCTCTACAGAGCACTAGCTTTTTCTTCCTCCTTGCTTTCTTTCTTTTCCAGGTGAGTACTATCAAGGCCGGTATAGTGGATACGAATCTCTCTATCCAAATATTCAATCTTCCATGCTTGTGCCGGATGTTTGCGTCATGTATAAAAAAATATTAGAAAAGAAACTAGAGAAAAGATCAGATAATATCTGACTTTGTTCAGATGCCCCTGCAGCATCATACAGGTAGATAGCAACTGTGCCACAACATCTTTTGCTCTAACTTTGCTATCTTTAGCCCACTGATCGAAGAGTTTTGTAGGGAAGGATGAACCCACCAAGGATATGTAAAGAAAAGATTATTGCAGCGCCGGCTCGTGGCATCGCAACGCCTCATATCTGATAAGGTCAGGCTGGTTTTACAAAGCAACGGCAGCTCAATCTGCTGAGAAAAGCCACGTGCAAGCAAGTTGCATGGTTGATATATTCCGTGCCACAGATAAGGCTGCAGGTCAGTGAGGCGATGAGTCCTGACTGACTGGCGGTTTCAATTCGGATCCTATTCTGAAACTTGCTGCTGCTGAGGGGATTGATCCCTGGTTCCTTCGAAACCGTCTCGATTGATCAGCCTGTCAGAATTGGTTCCATGTGTCGTATGACGAAGAGCAGTTGGCTGTACCATACTAGTATTCCCAGTCATTGTTGTTGTTGGCACCATTCTTGCTATGACATGGTACACACATATTTTCCATGCACTGTGGCTTGTTGCAGTTGGAAAATGCAGGAGCTTCACCGTACCACAACAATTTGCTGTACATTCAGAAAATTCTGGTCTACGCAAGGCAGCTGTGTGCATCCATGTATTGTATACACACAACTCATCCTGAAGATCAGTTTGTGTTTGTGTCAGAATTTAGCTGTGATGACAGGCAAAAAGGAAAAAGAAAAAATGTAAGCCCCAAAGGGGGGAACTTTCACAACTAACTCAGTTCGATATCCTTGTAGAACTCTTATATATGCATGCTCATGCCCTAGTTGTCGATTGTTTTATGTGTGATAATAGCACCACGGTTTTCATCCCCGGATCATCCACCAACCGGCTGGTTACCCGGCGCCGGTTTTTTGTCTCACTGTACCCCACCGGCTTTTGAACCGGCGGTGAAATATATATTATCACCGCCAGTTCTAGTCAAACCGGTGATGAAAACCGTGCTACGAAAATCAGATTTGTAGTAGTGCAAGTTGATTGCTTTCGTAACCAAAGAAATGCAGAAAGAGATCAATTCTACCGTCTAGTTTTCTGGTGAAATTGATTTTCTGCTAACTTACAGAATAATATCGGTACACTACTGCAGATTTTGAGATTCCAGTTAAGCTCAAATCCCATCAGATTTGGCATCTGTGCACGCAGTCACGTCCGGTACATTATCTTGCCGCTATGGATTCCAGCCATCACAATCCAACCTGTACTGCCGCTATACGTCTCTAATGCTCTTCAAGTCACATGCCATTTGTCAAATGTGAAGATATCTGAGGTATCAAAAACCTAGGGGATCAAATCCCCGCAGTAGCACTTGAGGAAAATCCAAGAAGTAAGCCAGTAACCAGCAGCCAGTTATGTTACTGAAAGTTAAATTTGTTATTCAGGTTATCAGAGAAACATGATGATGAAATGTGAAAAGTATGGTGATCAGATCAGAGAAAGTGGCGATACTTAAACATTGTAATAGAAGAGGTAAATATTTTAGGGTTTTACATGGACTATATTTAGAGGCACATGAGCTTTTACCCATTATAATTTTTGCTATTATATAGAAACTTTAATTATCAACTAATACCATTTGTTATATACATGTTTTAACACAGCAATACTAACTTTAGAAACTGATAGAAAACATTACAATGACAGAACATAGTGCGCGGTGCTATTAAAGGCGACAATAAACAGATTATCTGACCATTCTTATTCTGATTTATCTTCTGAGATCAATAATCGATAAGTTCGATATATCCGACCAACACATGTGATTTGTACATAACCACATGTGGCCTCTGCACCCTGCCCTTTCAGCAATAACCAAGCCAATATATATGACACGACCAAATCAATCAATAGATTCTTTTACACGTGACTTTTTTTTTTATGTTCAAATAGAAATTTTGTTGGGAGGTAATCGATGGATTGATTCTTGTATGATCGTTTTTATTGCAAAATCATGGAATAAACACAGACTTATGCCCTAGCTCTATCTATCTATGAAGAATCCTGGTTATGCTTGCTTTCAATCTATTCCATGCCTAGAACTAGCTGGCTAGGCACATCTGGAGTTGATAGAGAATTGACATATAAATATATTCATGTTTTTTATCCTAGCTAATAGCCGGGTCTTCTATTAGATTAAATTTCTTTCATTAGTTATTTGAAGCTAACAACTAAAATAAGAGCGCAAATATAGGGTTGCCAGCTATTTTTCTTTTGTTAAGCATGTAGTGGTTTCTGCTAGTGCCACACCATTCCATAATTGGAAGATCAATAGTTCTAAGAGTATGCTTTAGTTATTAGGTCGCACTGTACTTTTAAAATGCGCCATTAATAGGATTGTTCTTCATTTTGTTAATAATGGAAACATCAGAGACTGCATGCATGCATGCATCATCATGGTTTCTTCTTTGAAGATTATATCAACACATTATCATGGTCACTGATATGATCATATTGATGCTACCCCTCTTTCCGCCTTTGCTCCCACAACTTAGAAGAAGGGGAGAGCTAGGCAATAGAGGTACCAACACACATAGGGTGGTTGGTTTGAGGAATGAGTTAGGCCATCATCTGCTCACTCCTCACTTATTTGTTTAGTGTGGAATAGAATGGGCCAGTTGATCTATCATGACCTTATTATTCAATTCCTCATAAGCTAATACTTAATACTAGTACGAGAAATGAATTCATTCCACCAAATTTTGAGGAAATGGACTCAACATGCACCAACTTAGGATGGAGTGATTTTCGCAAACCAAACACTACTCATCAAATATTTTCTAGGAGATGACGACAAATATCAACTCGACTGATTTTGCAGAAACTTTAATTTTCATGAATATGATGATATAGCAAATATAAGAGAAGAGAAAGGTCTATGCTGCATACATAAGATTGAGATGCCAGGCCAGTAGGTCAACACAGGACATAACATTCCAAGATATGTTCCTTGGGCCCATATATTGAAAAGACGGCTCATGCGTTATCCAAAACATATATGCATGCATGCACACGATCCTTTTTCAACAAAGCAGTGACCAAACCATGCATAGAGACCTTTTGGTTCCAAAACTCTACAGATAGGTGTGCATTGTGTTGCATTGATCTTATTTTAATACTATACATCATATCGATCGTTAAAAGTCAGAGACGTGATGTATGGTCCTATAGCTCTACTAGCCAGCTAGTAGCCATATATGCATTACACACACTGTTATCTCCAGCTTATAGATTCCTTGCAACATTTTTATTTTACTCTCTAGAAACTCCCAGAGAGGTCATCAGCTCATCACACACTAACCGAGCAGACGATGATATATACAAAGCTTGCCTTTGCTCGAAAAAGTTCATGAATTCCGTGCTTGATATCCCTGCTAGCTACTCGCAGTTCTATGTAGACCAGCTGGCTGCCCTGCAGACTCTATAAAAGGCAGCCACCCCCTCTACTCCCAAACCATCACTCGTCACTACTAGCTCATCGATCCATCTTCACGTCCATCATCCACATCCACTGCTACCAACAACGCAGCTGAGAGAGAGAGAGAGAGAGAGATCAGAGAGAGAGAGAGAGAGAGAGAGAGATTGCTTGCATTGGATAGAACATAGCCATTGGAAAAGCTAGCCAAGCCAAGCTACTCAAAGCAAAGCAAATTAAGGCAACGAAGTTTTAACTGAAAAATGGAGCGCGTGATGAAGATCGCATCGGAGCGTGCGGTGGTGGTGTTCACGCTGAGCAGCTGCTGCATGTGCCACACGGTGACGCAGCTCATGGCGGACCAGCTGAGCGTGAACGCGCTGGTGCACGAGCTGGACAGCGACCCCAGGGGCAAGGACATGGAGCGCGCCCTGCTCAAGATGCTCGGCGGGAGAGGCCCCGCCGTGCCCGCCGTCTTCATCGGCGGCAAGCTCGTCGGCGGCACCAACAGGGTCATGTCGCTCCACCTCGCCGGCGAGCTCGTGCCCATGCTCAAGAGCGCCGGCGCGCTCTGGTTGTAGAGACACACCTGCATGCTGACTGCTGATGCATGCCTGCATGCATGCGCGCGCGGGAATAATGAATAATAAAGAGACTAAGGTTAGTACTTAGTAGTGTGTGTGTGTACGTGTCAAGGGCAGGTTTTTTCCCGTCCTGTTCTTCTGAGTTCTGACAGGAATAACAAATAAGGCAAACGGGCTTTGCTAGCTTCATGCATGCATATGCCTTGTATAGGAGCTAGCTAGTGAGCGAGAGAGATGGAGGCCTAGCTATATGTTGTTTCTTCTTTCTTCTTTTTTGATGTTTCTGAATAACTTTGCAATGGAGGTGCGTGCGTGTACTGATCCATGCATGCATCGCCCTTTTTCCACGGGCTTATATGAATATCAATATAAGTATATGTATATCAGAGTTTATAAGTAACCAGTATGTTCGATGACATGTGTTATGAATGTAAGTAGCTAGCATCACATGCATTATGTATGCATGGTGATACATGCATCTTTATTTGTTAGCTAACTTCGTTTTTACTTTTTTTAAGAAAAAAACATGGTTTTGCCCATCCAAATTAATATAGACCAATATATATGTATTTTGCAATATTCCTTCCGTCCTAGAGAACTTGATGTATTGGGAAATAAGTGAGGAATAAGTGAGCTTGTCACATGTGAAAGAAATGCTTTGATTGCTTGATGAATCCATCTTATCGTGGCATTTTTCAAATGCCACAATCTTGCCAATGACAATTGTGGGGGTCATTTTGCCCAAGTCCTCCATGTTGTGGAGGATGGTGATGATGGAGGCATATTTGTCATGGGGTATGGTGCCAAGATGAACTTCCTCACCACATCTGTGTCACTCACCTTGGTCAAAACCTATTGCACACTCACGATTTGATCTAAATTTGAATACAAAAAACTCAACCAATACTGGGGAAGAAGCCCCCCTAAGCATTGAAATAAGAAGGTGTACCAGGATTTGAACACGGATGGGGAAGGGGAGATCCCTGAGCCACAATGCTCTAAAACTTGTATAACTTGTGAGAAGTTAGTTCAAACTTGAATACATATCTTTTACAATCATTAGGAAACATAAGCAAAGAATAATAGGTGTGGCTAACATAGGAATATTTTTGTTCATGAATGTTGCTAGTCCTATCATGAAGCTCTTGCAATTTTAGCAATATTTCATTATCTTTTGTTTGCATTAAATTCTGATTAAACACATCTTTGTTCATTGACTCACATAAATAATTTCTAGCAAACTAGCATGAGGATTGAGGTGGGAATCCTTTTCGTCACTAGGGGTGGGCATTATTGGGATTCTTTATGGGTTTTGTCCTATTACTAGTGACTCTCCAAACACCTAGACCAACCATTTCTATGTAGCAAGACATTTCTAGCATGCCAATAGGAGTAGTTCCATCAAAGTCCAAGGTTTGCTAATATCTATTCTTTCCACTCTAAAGAGTGTCAGCTCAATGATAATTAAGCCAAGGTCTAAATTTGAGCCAACTAGATCTAATACCAATAGAAGGGCTGTGATAACTATAGAAGGTGGTGGAGTGGGGTGAATTCAACTACTTAAAAACTAATGGTCTCTAAAACCTACTTATCAAAACCTATGCAAGATATCTAGACGCGCCCTATGGTTTTGCTAAGTGTTGTTATCTCTAACGCAAAAGAATTGTGCAATCTAGGTTCCAATCCTATTCAACTAACCTAGCAAGGTAGACTAGGTATGTGAAAGGTCCTAGTATGGCTAGAGAGGGGTGAATAGCCTATTTTAAAAAATCTACGAACTTACTAGAGCAAGAGGTTAGTAAATAATAAAGTTAAGCTTTTTGCTCTAGTTCTAATGGGGTGTTTGCAAGCCACCTGTCCAACAATTCTAGTCGATATGATCACTAGGCACACAAGAGTTATGTCACTACAAGCTACACTAGTGAACTAAGCTACACAAGACAAAGTAAGAAACTAAACTAATTACACTACTTTGTGGTAAGTAAATGGAGAGGATGAGATATTTCTATCACCGTGTAGGGGATAAACCAATCACCAATTTGTAAACAATCAAGCACCGGGAGAATGCCAATCAAACGCAATTGAGACACTGATTTTTCTCCCGAGGTTCACGTACTTGCCGGCACACTATGTCCCTATTGTGTCGACCAACACTTGGTGGTTCGGCGGCTAAGAGGTGTAGCACGAACCTCGTCCTCACTAGGACACTGGACTCACTGCAGGTGAGCCACCGGACACTCAAACCCTGCGTCTGGTGCTTAGAAGACAGCCACGTGCCCCCAACTTGAATCTCGCGCGTCGATCTCTAACAGTCACATTCAAACCACTAGACGCGGTTAAGAGGGCACCGGTCGTGTCCGGTGCACACCGAACCTATACGTAGAGAGGGTGTAAAGCGCACGGGGTCACCGAACGCACACCACCGGACGCTCCCCTCAGCACCGGACCCTTACTCAGAGAGCAATACAAACGCGCAGGCACACCGGACGCGTGAACAGTGTCCAGCCCGCGTCTGATGCTCACTCTACATCCGCGCCACAAACTGACAACACACCGGACACATAGTGTCCGATGCCTCCGTGGCCAGCGTCCGGTGAAAAACACTCCCAATAGAAAATATGCATTTCGTTTTCTCAAAAGCACCAAATCTCGCCTCGCAAGCTCGGCGGGAGGGAGAGAGGAACCCAAACCCCTCTCTACCCTTCAAACTCCACCTCCTTCTCAAAGTGTGCCAACACCACCATGTGTGTACCAACATGTGCAAGTGTGTTAGAATTTTCACAACCATTTTCTTCGAATGAGTTAAGTTAGCTCACTAGGTTCTAAATGTATGCACATGAACAATGACACCTAGTGGGACTTGATAACCGCTTAGCCAAAGAATTTCCCTCTTTATAGTATGGCTATCTATCCTAAATGTGATCATACCCTCTATGGTTTCTTGATCACCAAAACTAAAACCCTAAGCAATACCTTTGCCTTGATCTCCATAGGGTTTTGTTTTTCTCTTTCTTGTTTTCCAAGTTGAGCTCTTGATCATCTTGTGGTCATCACGATCATCACCATGATCATATCTTGCTCCATCACTTGACATGTACTAACCTCATTAAGCCTACACACACTTAGTATAGAGGTTAGTACTAGGGTTTCATCAATTATCCAAAACCAAACTAGGGCTTTCAGCATGGTAAAGCAGACAACCAAGGAAAGGAAGTAAATGTAGAAAACATAAATGAGTTGGAGATATGCAAACTCCTAGGATGATGATTTTTCTAAGGCATCAAAAGTTCATGCTTCCCCTTGGTCCTTGTTGGATCCCCTTGCAAGGATGGCCTCACAAGGGCCAAGCTCCCAGTCAGGTAACTATATGGATAGCCCACAAGACATCCCCACACCCAAGTAGGTCTCTGTTCAGCCTCTCCTAAATCACTTCCCGCCATCTCCACTATTGAGCTTCCTACCTAATCACTATAGGCCTTGTTCACTCTAGTACACCAATATCGACAATGGCCACACAACAGACACAATTATTGGTGTGATGTCACAAGATTACAAGCCCCTTGGGTACAACAATAGTGCATGCAAGCACCGCTAGGTAGGAAGAGGTATGCAAATGTAAGCCCTTCGTGAAGCACTATGGCTCATCACCTAATCTTCCTTAAGCACTTTTGGTGGCTAGTAAACTAAGAGATGAGCCCAAGTCACTACAACTTTCCTTAGCTCTAACAAGACACAAATGGCTAACCAAGGGGTATTTATAGCCTCTCTCCTAAAATATAGCCGTTGGAGGACCTTTTCTCTAGTGGTTTTCTTTGGTGCTCACGGTGGACCAAAAACCCATCTATAGAGCCTCTAACTACACCATGTTTCTCTGGTCCCCATCACTAGAAGGTTCCAGTTGCCTTGAAAACCTTCTATAGAGCTTGTAACTAACACCATGTCTCTCTAGTGCCCTATCATGGGAAGGTTTCGGTGCCTCCACCGTGCCTCTAACTTTTCTACCCTATTGATGGCCAAGAACTTAAGCTTTGTTGCTTACCCATAGTATATCACCAAAGAAATCTAGCGAGTACAGGATGATTAGGCTAATCCTATTGTCCACTACTGCTTCTTTCAATGGTGCTTTACTCTATGCGTATCACCAAAGCTTTCTAGTGACTTTGTGCAGTGTTCCTTGAACTTTCTTTCTTTGCGTCTTCTTGTTTGGGATTCTTATATTTGATGTCTTGGACTTCTTGCATGCCTTCTAGGTCTTCAACATAGCTCTTTGTCCTTTCTTGAGGTGTTGATCACTTGATCCATGTTGCCTTGTCCAAGTCCGCCCTTGCATCCATAGGACTAAAACCTTCTATACTAGTGCACAAAATGATCATGTTGTCATCCAATCACCAAAATCACTTAAGGGAACTAGCTAGGTGTCATTTTCCTTACAAAAACTACTCCCTCCATTTCACTACACTTGTTGTTTTAGCATCTTCTACCATCTTCATGTTACTTGTTCCAAACCCAAGGAAACTTTGGCTTACTTTTTTTTCAATGTGACCCATCCTTTATTCCATTATAACTAGTATGGGAGAGAGTGGGTATGGTGTGTCATTTGGACACCATAAACACATGATCCATTTACCATTATGGCCTTGGAAAAAATACATCTTCTTTATATGACCCTTTTTATTTTGAACTTACCTATATGGCCTTAAAATGAAAATTTCTTCTTTCCATGGCCTTCTGTCTATTTTTTGCACCTAACGGTGTTAAATAAAGGGTAAAATGACCATTTTGCCCCTAGCAAAAAATGTAGATTTTTATTTGTCTATTATACATTTGGAGTAATATTGCGCAAGTAAATTTTAAAATGTACAAGTAAGTTTAGATTAATGTTACACAAATATGTTTTAAAATGTACAGGTAAGTTTGTAGTAATATTACGCAAAATAAGTTTTAAAATATACGATAGACAAATAAAACTATGTATTTTTTTGCTAGGGGTAAAATGGTCTTTTACCATTGACTTAACACCATCAAAGTGCCAAACACGGATGGAGGCCATAGAAGGGAGATAATTTTATTTTGGGGCCATACGAGTAAGTTCAAAATAAAAAGTACCATATAAGAAAGATGCATTTTTTATGAGGCTATATTGGTAAATATCACTAAATACAAACTAATTTTGTATACCTCCTTAATTCTTGTGCCCATGGTTAAAACAAGTATTGTGAATTGTGGAGAGTATTATTTGAAACCTAGCAAGATAATAGTAAAAAAATTAGGAGAATTTAAAAATTAGAATAATTACCAAACATTACTAAACAATGCTCTTACCTACTATCTCATAAGTGTTGGTAAAATTATAACTTTTATGGACAAGCCTATAATTCATGCCACCTCACATAGTATGAAAATACCATCTAAGTGTTATCCACTCATTGTGTCTGTTGGTGCTGGCTCATGTTACCTAACTGAATACCAATTGGCATGGATACATCTATGCTCCATGGTTATCCATACTAAATAAAAGTAAAAGCCACTGGCACAAATACTTTACTTATCAATTTTACAATTTGAACATCAACTTGTGTTGAAAATTCATAGCTTTTACATATTACCTCGAACTAGGACAAAGTTTCAAAAATCATAAGATTTTGATGAGATTGAGAATATTTTAGTTAGTGTTTTTATTCAAAGTCAATATAATACCAAAATAATTGACTAAACTTAGACAATAAGTGTTGACACTTCTTAACATCACTACTTAGAATAGAGTTTTAGTTCTATCCCAAGCAATAGTGCTAGAAATGCTTCTCGGTATTTGTTAGTGTCACTTAGCAGGGTTATCAATCCTAACGCTAGAAATATGTGACAATGCTTCCGCAAGGTATGAGAGATTCTGCAAGCGCATAGAACTATTGTGTAGCACTTTGTTGGGAATACCAGGTGTCCAATTTATTTGATCCCAAAGGAATGCGGGCTAGGTTGAAGGGTCGAGATGACGGACTAGAGGGGGGGTGAATAGTCCTTTCTAAAACTTATCATGTCGGCTAACCAAAACAAATGCAGAATTAAAACTATCGGTCTAGCTAAGACTACCCCTCTATCTAAGTTCTCTAGCACCTTGTAAAAGATCCTAAACAAGCAAACAAGGTGCTACCTTAGCAAGAGCTCACCTAACCAATTCTAGGAGCTAGGTAAAAAAAACCTATGCCACTAGTACTTTGCAAACCGAAGAGCACCTACACAACTAGTAAGCAAAAACACAAAGCTCCTAAGCTCACTAACAAAGCTCAATAACAAGGCAACTAATACCAAATTATAGAGCGCAACTTACTTAGCTACACAAACTAAGCAATGTGACTAACAAGGTTACACAAAACCAAATTAGCCACGCAAGGGGAACTACTTCTAGCTACACAAGCAAGAAGGTAACTAGCAAGCTATACAAGCTAACTAATTACAAGAGCAACTACACAATGTTGACACTGACTAACACCACTTAGATACTAGGTTGTCATCCCCAGCATGGTGCCAGAGTGTACAAAGGTATTTATAAATGTAAAGGCTCTCTAGAAAATAATCTATTCTATCCGCAAGCGCACAAATAAAACA
>Ga0182004_10002590_pt1 | contig 14163 bp, 4 predicted proteins | sample Sormic07211540_1_FD_120479 | JGI IMG/M metagenome (GOLD analysis project Ga0182004, IMG submission 120479) | Endophyte microbial communities from Sorghum bicolor roots, Mead, Nebraska, USA - 072115-40_1 MetaG | ecosystem: Host-associated > Plants > Roots > Unclassified | place: USA: Nebraska...
GCCGGGCCCGGATCTCACCTCCTACACCGCCTTCGCCAGATCTACACGATGCCCCCGTTCCTGTCCGCTCTCGCCCTCGCCCTGGTAGCCGGCGCCGCCGCAGCCCTGCCTCACCCTCGCCCTGGCAGCCGGCACTGCCGCAACACACACTCTCGGTGAAAAGAAAGAACATACAAACAAGAGAGTGGATAAGATTGAATTTGAGAAATAAACATGTGACAAACTATACTACTTCAATCGTTTCTATACTACTCAAACATTATTTTTCATTATAAATTTTACTATTGTAACCTTAATTACATAAAATAATTTCACAAAAAGAATTATCTCAATTTTTTTAAAGGGTTGATCCCATCAATTTTAGTATACACTTGGTGCATATGATCCCACCATTTAATATGCACCAGGTGCATCTCTAATTAGTTCCTCTTGGTTCCTATGTATTTTTAGCCGTCGGATTGGTCCTCGTGAGCCGTCTATTTTTTAATAACCATTGTAAAAATTCTCATAAAAAAAAGTAAGAACAAAATTCTCTTTGTGGGAACTGCCTATGCCTCTGTCTCTCTGCCTTTAACTCTTATATTAAATTATTGAGACATGCACATATGTTGGCCAAAACCTTACTCTTACAAGCATCTTTAAAGATTAGATTGATACATTTTTGAAACTGACGAAGTTACTATAGACATCATTAAATTCTAGAATATTCGCTTTCGTAGGGAAATAAATCCAGGACATGAGGTGCTACTAAAGTTCTTGTAACTACTAAACCACGTGCATTTGGCACTACCATAATTTATTTGTGGAGTTCACCTTCGACACATCTATTTTTATTTATAGAGATCGAGACAGTATTATCCTCAACATTTTCACAAGCCCTTTTGCAACGCATCGTCAAGCACCTTTACGCAAAGTTTGCTACGGCTGATTTTGGCTGACTTCCATCCGAAGAAAAAAGAATCTAGCATAGCACTCAGTCAAACCATTTCAGTTTCGACCAAATTCATATTAAAAAAAGTTAATATTTATGATATCAAATAAATATTTTTATCATAAAAAATATTTTTATAGCATATCTATTTGGGATAAATATTGGTATGTTTTTTTTATGAATTTAGCCAAACTTGAAATAGTTTGACTAGAGTTAGAACTAGAGTTGTACCTTTTTCTAGATGGAGTTATAGTGAATAGAAAATTGGTTTGGGACATATTCACGTGTACAAGGTGTTCTTGATCTTTGTAACTTTCTACCCTGATTATAGGGTTTTTAGTGGCTATGGACATTTCTTAACTTCACTGTTTGATACTTCCTCTATTCTAAATATAAGATATTTTGGTTTTCTAATTATCATTAACACGTATCTAGACATAATGTATATCTAAGTGCATAACAAATTTTATATATTTCGAAAAAATTAAAATATCTTATAATTTGTAATAGAGGGTGGTTCCTTCTGAAACGCACACCCTTGCTTTATAAACGATTTTTCTTCAAGAAGAGGGATACTAGAAAAGAATGAAATGTTCTCATTTCAATAAATGTTAGTCAAGGCTGATGATGAGGATATGTTCGAGCTGTGCTCTTGGGGTCTACATCTGAGTCACAGGACAATGATCTAATATCTTTTTTTTTATTGCATTTCGCTTTTCCGGATTCTGAACTGCAAACTTTGTCTGAAACACACCAGTACACCACATACAACATAGACCTGCCGACAATAGCAAAATTATTGTACAAAACGTAAAAGATCATGAGCTACGTTTGCTCTAGAACAGCTTGAGAGACAGCTATGTTCGATCTAGCGGGTGTAAATTAAAGAGCTTCAATCATTCATATGCAGTACTTACAAGCTAAAAGACCCTCTCAGAATCCAGTATTACCAGTTGGTTGAAGTAATTTTGCATTTTTTGCTGACGACTCCATGTATGTCATTGCCATGATCCATATCTAGGAGTATCTGACGTCACCACTCACCGCCCCTGTAAATATCTGATTCTGACCATAGCATGTTTCTGACCATACCACACCTTTTCTTCTTTTTTTTTTTACTGAAGCGCAGACATTTTTGCACAATGGAGTTAAAGCAGAGGCGGAGGATATTCTGCCGACTGCGAGCTACTACTACTCACCAAAACATCAGTTTCTTCAGGTCCAGCGACCTCTCCGCACGAGTGCAAATCACCCCATGGCCCAGCCGACTGCTCCAGGGGTTGTAGCGTAGCGAGCAACTTGAGCTTCGAAGTGGCACATCACACTCACACACACAGCAACTTTTCGCCAGGTGGGGTGGGGATAAGAGAGGCACGCGCCTGAGCAGGATCGCCCCCGAGGTTGCTGTCCGATTTGCCCGCGAGTACGGGACGGGAGGTCGAGGGAATTCGGAGAGTTCCTGGTCGGCAGCAGCGCGAGCGCAAGGGTGATACGATGCCCTGCCTTGCCCTCCGCGGAAAAAAGAGGTTGCAGCTCCATGAGGCAGCGTAAATGCTGGATAAGAGTGCTGTAAAAATCTTGACGAAGGATGCTGTAAAAATGACTGCTTTTGTTTGGAGCTGATCCAGGAATGCAACCCGGTGTACTGGGTATGCTTTTGCTAGAGCTAGACTAGTCAAAGGTGTTGAGGGTTGGCCGTGTGACAGACGCCGTTTTTTTAGGAACAACCCAAACCAACTCTTCATTTTTCTTTTAAATCAAGCATTCGGCCCATTTGGCACGGTTTTACTTGACCAGTAAAGCTGGTTTTTTAAGGCTTCAGCTCCATGAACAATTCTATTAGTGAAGTTAGAGTCATTTGCGTAAATCGTTGGCAAAACGACTCTTTTTTAAAATATGCTCTCACAGAATGCCACGTAGGATGAGGTGAAGTCGGAATGAGCCACTATTTTTGGCTCCTTCACGCCCCAAAACTCTATTAGAATATGTTTTAGAAACTTCATTGATGGAGTCATTCTACTTTACCTCGTTTGGCAGAAAACAACTTCAAACAACTTCTGAAGACGTTGGAGAAGTCACGCCAAACAAGACCTTACTACCTCACGAGTAGGGGGCTTTATCCAGATTAACCAATCCTAACTTCTCGTCAACACCAAGTGTGTGTGTGTATATATATATATAGACACACACAAATATAACAAAAATACTCCCTCCATCCTTAAAAAAATACGCAATTCTAAAATAGTTTTATATTTTTAGTATATCAGGTTTAAACAAATCTATATAATAGTACATATATTTATCATACAAAATTGTTAGATTAATCATTAAACATACTTTTGTATATAATATATATTTGATGTCATAATTAATTATTAATATTTTTTCTATATTTGATTAAATTTTAGATATTTTAACCGAGAAATATAGTTAGAATTGTATTATTTTTTAGTACGGAGATAGTATAATGAAAATGGTAATGTAGTAGACTAGGAAGTGGCACGCAGGGACAGAGTAGCAAGGGTAGCGCAAAGTCATTGCCGTATTAGAAAACAAAGGTAGGAACTATCTTTAGATTCATGTTATGTGTCATACACAATCATCTACTCTTTCTATCTCAAATTATAAGACATTCTAAGAATCTTAGAGAGTTAAAAAAATTTAAGTTTGTCTAAAATTTACTCTCTTCATACCTATAAAGAAAGTCGTTTAGAACAGCAACACGGTCTCCGAAGACTAACTTTGACTTCTTCTTTTTATAAAAATATTTATCGAAAAGTGGTATATACGTATATTTTTATAAAACTATTTTTCAAGACAAATCTATTCATGTGGTTTTCATATTTTCAAACTCAACAACTTAAAAATTATTCACGATTTATATTTTCAATATTTGACTCAAACCTTGTCCAAAATGACTTTCTTTATAGTTATGGAGAGAGTATATAATAAGATAATAACATTTATTTATTAATTATATCTTCATAGTATATCTATTTAATGTCATAAATCTTTATAATTCTCTATATAATTTTAGTCAAATTTAAGATACTTTGACTCTCCAAGATTCTTGGAATGTCTTATAATTTATAATGGTGGGAATAATAAATAGGACTGTTAATTTAAGAACAGTTAAACAGAAAAATTATTACATTTTATATGTTGGAGGTATCTCGGCTTCCCTATAAGATCAGTCCTCGCTATTTTTTTCACTAATGAAAGCTGAAGATCAATCTTAGATCTTTAGGTGTTTTTCCTAAAAAAAGAGGTACAGCGTAGGTTAAAGCCTTGGACTACGGGTTAGTGTTGCTTTATGAATGTTGCTATGCTACGATTTTATTTGGCAAGACTCCTTCGCAAGTGTTTCTCTAGAGGAGCCAAAACATCTATGGAGGAGCCAAATGTTCAAACTCCTCGTCCAAATCAAAAGCGTACGGCTCCTCCTCCTCCACCACCACTTCCTCCTCCTCCTCCTACTACTACTACTAAAGTATTTGCTGTTGGAGATAGAGCTAGAGTCATACCAAACATATGTTATATATTATTTTCGTCATCTTGTAATATAGTACATGCAAGCATTCAAAAATTATATACATGCAAGCCTTGTTTAGATGCAGTCGGATTCATATCAATCCACATGTATATATTGAGGTGGATTAAAGTAAAACTTGAATTAAAGTTCATTCTAATTCACTCCACCATGTGTGGATTAACATGAATCCAATAACCACCAAACAATGCCGTAGCTGGTATGAGCAGGAATGATTGAACAGATAGCATATTAAGGCATTGAACTGCGTAATACTAGTTTGTGAGCTACAATCCAAAACCATCCAAACCAGCATATACATTTTACGAGTCTTACAGCGATTACTACTTAAAAAAAAAGCAATAAAAGAGCACCCAGACAAAAGCTAACAGTACAAGCCAAAGTATCACATTCGGCAACCTGATCTCGATACATATCGAAGATAGTAACATGAAAAGCATATACCCCATGTCGACCCAGTAGTAGCAACTTGCAAGCTGTGACCGGTAGCAACGTCTCCCAAAAGCACAAGCGCTTTTCCATTCCGTGTACAGTAGTAGTACTACTAGTAGTTGTGGTATAATGCTCACAGTGAGACTGATACCCCAACTGACTGCCTGCCTGCCTGCTCCGTCGTCCCAGCCGCCGTGACGCGTCATCACACCGCTTGCCGGGGCCTCGCCGTCACGGCCAGCGGGACGGCCATCTCGCACGACAGCTTGAGCACCTCCGACAGGTAGACGCCGCGCGCCGGGAGCAGCTCGAACTCGTGCAGCAGCGTCGCGAGCCAGAGAGCCACGGTGGCCATGGCGAGGCTCTTCCCGGGGCAGCTGCGCCGGCCCGCCCCGAACGGCGCGAGCCTCAGGTCCGACCCCATTATCGGGAACTCGCCGCCGGTGGTGGATCCCATGAACCTCTCCGGCTGGAACTCCGCCGGCTCCGCCCACACGTCCGGGTCGTGCGTTATGGCCCACATGTTCACCATGGCGGTGGTGCCGGCGGGGATGAGGTGCCCGTCCACCTGCACGTCCGACGTGGCCAGGCGCGCCCACGACAGCAGTGGGCCCGGCGGGTGCATCCTGAGCACCTCCTTGATCACGGCGTGCAGGTAGACCAGTGACCCCGAGTCGGACTCGGTCACGGCCCGGTCACGCCCGACCACGCGGTCCAGCTCGTCGTGGACACGGGCCTGCACGTCAGGGTGCAGCACGAGCCTCGCCAGCACCCACTCGATCAGCACGGCAACGGTGTCAGTTCCACGGAACACCATTTCCTGCAAAAAGGATGTAACGTTCGCGTGTCAAGTGTCATCGGTCAGAAAAACTGAAAAAAGCATGCGAAGATGCCGGGAGATAGAGGTTAATTACGCAGGGAGAGTGAGGGTTCTCGGTTACGCACCCAGAGGACGGCGATCATGTCAGAGTCGGTGAGCCTGTCGTCGGCCGGCAGCGAGAGGAGCACGTCGGTGAAGTCCATGACGGCGTGTGGTGGAGCGGAGCGGAGGTCGTTCCGGGCGCGGTGCGCGTCGATGATGCCGCCGACGAAGCGGTTCACGAGCGGGACGAGGCGGTCGCACCTGGACCTGGTGCTCTGCAGGTCGAAGCGCGCGAGCCAGGGGAGGTGGTCGGACCAGTTGAGCTGGCCCAGCAGGTCGTAGCCTTCGTCCACGAGGCTCCTCAGCTCCCGCGTCTCGGGGCTCTCCTTGGCCGGGTCCAGCTCCAGGTCGTACCGCCGGCCGAACACCGACCACATCACGTTGTGCAGGGACCCGCGGCGCAGGACGCGGCGGACCTCGAAGCCGGCCGAGGCCGACGACGACGACGACAGCTCCTGCTTCATGGCGGCGACCATCTGGCGCGCGATGACGGCGCGCTGCGCGGCGGAGGCGGCGACCTGCCACGGGGAGAAGAGGTGCGTGGACGCCACGCGGCGGAGCGCGCGCCAGTAGGCGCCGTAGGGCGCGAAGCCGATGGCGCGGTGGAACAGGAGCCCGTACGCGGACTCCTTGATGGGACGGTCCGCGAACGCCGGGCTGTTGAGGATCTCCCGCGCCACGTCCGGGTGCGCGGCCACCACCACCCGCGTGCCGCCGAGGGAGAACGCCATCAGGCGCCTGGCGCGGAGGCTGTCCGCCGCCGCCGCCAGCTTGCGGTGCGCCAGGCCCGTCATGAGCCACATGCTCCCGACCACGGGCAGGCCCCTCGGCCCCGGAACGGCGGCCGCCGCGACCCGCCGCGCCTGCGTCGTCCACCACCACCTTCCCCACGCCGGACCTCCAGGGAAGCACCAGTGGAGGAGGCAAGTGACGACGAAGGCCACGGCGCAGACCGCCAGGAAACCGGCCAGGCGGTGAGGCTGGTCGCCGCCGGCGCATTTGGCGGCTAGGGACAGGTACAGCAACCAGCTGCCGCAGTCATCGGGGGTCGCCGCCACCGCCATGGCTCCTAGCTCTCTCGTGTTTCACTATCCTTTTCTCTCTCTCGCTCCCTCAGCTCGCTCGTTCGCTGATGCTTTGGAGAAGTGGCGCTCGGGTTGAGTGAGGTGCAAGGGCGAGGCGAGGCGCGCTTTTATAGGCTCGAGGAGGCGGTAACGGACACAAAGGTGTAAAGTCTGAGCGGTTAAATTGTGTGGTGTGGCGCCCAAAGGGCCGAGGGATACCCTAATAATGGCATTAAACTGCCGGGTTAATGATGAGGCGAGATATTTGTACTACTCCGCACGGGGAGGTGGGCGCAGCAGACGCCGCCGCCCGCCGGCACGCGTAACGGGACCGGAGGCTATGCCGGGGCGGGGCGGGGACACGTACAGCTACGACGGCGCGGTAGGGGAACGGAGGGGGTTCCCTCGTGGCGCCGAGGGGCGTGGCCGGGCATGTGATGGCCATGCATGCAAGAGCATGCGCCGCGGCGGCGCCCGGCGGCGGGTAGTAGCTAGCAAGAGATGCGAGACGTGTGGTCGGATGGGCGCGCGATCGGGGCGGCGGAAGGGCGGCGCTACTCCGCTAGCGCCTTGGGGACGGTCCCCCGGGAGCATACTGTAGTTGTTAAACGAATTCAAGTGACGACGATGCTCGGCGGCGGCTGCTGCTCATGCACCAGTGATCCGCTTATCGGTTCTTCCAAACCTGACGTGCACGCAGAGTTTGTCACAGGAGTACAACGGCTATTGCCGTCCCTGTAAAACTATGGGGTTTTTTCAGAGATTTCAAGCTTCGGGGCCGTCAAATCTCAAAACCTGTATAAACTGTAAATTTCAGGTGATGATTAAGAATTTGCATGTGATTGTTTCATAACGCCAGCATTTCCACATGGCACGGGTAATCACAAAAATTGTCCTAAGCGGGTTGCTGGATCGTACTACTGCCTTTCGATACCAACAAGAAATTGCTCCTGACTTTGGAGGAGCAATAATCTACTCCGAAATTTGGAGTGTAGTCTTACGCATTCGCCCCGAAATTTCGTCCGTGTGCGTAGCAGCAGCCTTGATGCGGATCAGGTGCTACGAGCGATCGCAGACCTCCCAAACATGTGGTAGTTAATAATGTTAATATAATACTTACTTGCGATTTGATCGCTTCATAGAAAATGTATACTAGCGATTTCAGTCAGTAAACAAAACGGCCAGATGGATCCATCCATCCATCAAACCTGTGGTTCGTCAAGCAAGTGTAAAATAACATTTCACGTACGGCTCTTATGCAAGAGTCCCTGTTCTGCCCGTCAGGTTGTGAGTTGCGTTCAAAGTTTCTTGGATTCGATTTCCGATCGCGTACTCATAAGTCATAATAAGTGTCTGTTTGGCAGAGTTTTTACTCTAGCTTTGTATAGTTTTCACTAAACAGGTCCGAAAATAGGTTTTCTTAAAAGTTTTTTCCAGCTCCTCTTATATGCATGTATCTTTAGGTAAAACTGCGTGAAGATGAAAATAATATCTTTTCCAGCCTTCTTTCTACTATCTACCCTGAAAAGCTGTTTTATCAAATTTATATGAAAATGACTTTTAACCTCACGGGTGAAAATCACTTATAGAACTGCAGATCAAAAAAATTAATTCACTAATGAAGTTGAGTTGTACTAAGAACGTGTTTGGTATGACTCCTAACGAGAGGCTCCGGCTCCTCTGCTTTAACTTAAAAACGACTTCTCTAGAAAAACATAACGTATGGCAACACGTTTGGCAAGGCTATCTAGGAGTCATAACTGTCAAACATGCCTAAGTGTGATAAGAGCATGAGACTAATGAGGTGCCGCGCCCAAGGACAACACTGCAGCCAGCGTTCGGGACGTCTGGATAGAGACTTGCCTTGGAGCTGTGTTTTCAGGTGATCTGCCCGGTAGACTGTTGTGTTTTCTATTTCCTGACATAACAGCTTCCGAACGTCCACAATCTTTCCCTGCCATTTACATCATCGAACCAGTGCAATAATAGGACGGTGATAACTGAACGACGATGCCCTGTCTCGTCAGCCGTCACAGCCACACAAAACTGCACAGTTCAGGTACTCTACGCCGCTCTCACCATAGATTTTGCCTGAAAAACACCCCTCTCGGATTGGCTATTAAACTAGCAGTGCAGCAAACAAATCCAGTAAACACAGTTATACTAATGTGTTTTAGCCTAGGGCGTTAGAAGAACAGCAGAAATCACGTTTAATTTATACGGCTTCACGTTTATATATAGTACAAAAAACAGCTATTTTTTCTGTCTAGATAGATTTTTTGAGTTACTAGTGTTTTGCCGTGTTTCACCTAAGAAAACCAGAAAATAAACAGCCCGAGTCCTGTCAAAGACACGTAAGCCCACGGCAAGTCTGAACCCGAAATCAGCTGGAAGTCCTTCCTCTTTCCAGTTGTGCTGAAAAAGGGTTTGGACTTTGGAGAGGTCATTGGGTTTCCAGTACCGTGGGACTCCTGGTCGCTGGGGACTGGGAAAACGGCTGCCGGCTGCGGCGGCTGCTGTTTGGTGATGTAGGTTAGTCTCAATGAAGTTTGATTAGAGTTTTATAGGCATTAAATATATTAATATGATACTATATTAATAAAGAGAAAGATGATAAGAGTTTTATAAGAGTAGAGTGGATGAAACTCTTCTGCACTATTTACAAAATATATATGTATTACGCCAGTCTCAATGTGATTTCATCAGAGTCTCATGAGCAATAAATATGCTGATGTGGCACCGTATTATTGAAGTGAGATATGATAAGAGTTTCATGGGATTAGAGAGAGTTTCATCCTCATGAAACTCTTCTGCACTGTCCAAAATCAGATATATTGAAAACTAAGACATGAAACTCTCCATTGAAACTAATCTTAGAAACTAAGTCATGAAACTCCATAGTTGTAAGGAGCGGAAGCGGACTTTGACGATGAGTCGATGATTACAATCTCTTTATTTTAAAAAGTTCTACTCCATATTTTCTTCATATATAGGGAGAGAGTCACCATCGTGTGATCAACTACAATATGGTGACCTTGAAGGTAATCCATATATCCTACAGATATTACTATCGATCTTCAGGTGGTCAAAATTTGATGATTTAATCATTAGGATTAGACTTATGATTTTGAGTAGTCACAAAAAAAACCAATAGGATCGGATTGTCACTAGATTTTTATTACAATTTTATATGTTCAAATTATATGATGTAAATCTACAGAGTAATGTATGGGAGATGGTATAGATGCATGTACGTCATTTGATCATGGAAAAAAATCCGATGAGGTATTTTAATTAGATAGAGCTATTTAGGCCCCTAATTTTTAGGGTTGGGGGGCTAAAATCAAGCCCCAAGAAGGCTTATACAAGTCCCCAAATCTCCCTCTTAGGCGTTCATTTCTAAGGGATCATCCGAAGATTCATAATTTAAATTGTCATTGTCTTTTCACCTGTTGTTGACGCATGGACTCATGCCATGTACCCCCTCCCGTGTGTTGTCCCACCGCCGTCGACTTCAATTTTGAGCGTTGGACCCAAGTTCTCTACCAACCAAATCCGCTCTCCTATCTTTCTCGCGCCCTACCCCCTCTCTTCCCATTCGATTTGGGCTCCTAGATGAAATGTTGCCTTTGGTCATCTCCTCTGAGTCTCGCTAGCCTCTACCTCCTATCTCTCCTGAGCTCAACCTCCGATCGACATTGAGCAATAACTGCCCCATACTTCCGTCTTCCCCTAAGCTCAAGCTCCGATCAGCATTGAGCAACAACCACCCTAGTTCTGAGCTGATTTGAGCTTGATCACCTCTAGCCAACCGTACCTACACCTTGTCTCCGACCACTCCAACCTCAGGTACGAGGTCCACAAAGCTCTGCCCACCGCACGCCGATGTCCGACCACTAGTCTCCCTTGAGGTAGAACCTCGTTTGGCCACCGCCGACTGTGGGTTATATAAAGAGAGAGAAAGAGGAGATGTGTGGAAGGAGAAAACAAAGAAAATGAAAAAGAAGAAAAAGATACGTCAATTGCGAGTGGATTTTATATGTCAAGAAAATATAACCTTAATTTTAGAGTTTTTACAATAGTCGAGTCTACAAACTAGACCCTCAAAAAGTATGTAAGTCCTAAAAGAAGTCCTGAATTTAGGACTCACGCTGGACCTCTGTCAGCTCTTGTAGACGCCAAAGGCTGCTTTCTTCTTGCATTGATTATGTGGGACATGATTAGTTAACGTCTACATCCCAAATTTCATATAAACTGGTTTGAAAACGACTTGAATAAAAATAGTTTGAAAACGACTGGCACAGGTCAACTTGATGAACATTGCTTCCTTAAATAACAATATGTCGTTGAACACATGGATTATTTAATGCAGTAAGCAACGGCCATGAGTAGATGGTACATTAAAACTTCCATGACTTGTGGATATGGATCAGAACATATCTAGTTTAGTATATAGAAGTAGTGACCAACTCAAGATTCTGTCTTAGATGTCCTCTTTCCATTCTTGTATCTTTGTTGGAGGACAAAACATGGTAGCTTAACTGATTGCATCTATTGTTGGAAACTTCTCTACTACAGAGTACTAGTCTATCTCATAAACAAATGAGCTCTTCTAAGCTATGGATTAGTATCCATTATTGCACCAATGAGCTATGCATGTTCTAACGGATACATAAATTTTGAACTAATGCTGTGTCAGCAACAAGTTTCAGGTTCAGGAGACTTCGGAGTGCATGTGTCCTTATTTTTTCTATGGGAAAGTTTAAAATACCAAAGATTTTCTTAGCCTCTCAACACTCATTTTTTTAGTGCCGCAGATGGTGTCAAGATTTTGTCCCATCCATCTGAATTTGAAGAGATCTACTCGTTTTAAAAATCACCGCACGCTATCCTTGCAAGTGAATAGTTTACCCAGACGATCAATTGACGTGCTGCTTACTCGATCACCAATGTTTTCAAGCAAACTAACCCCACGAGAGAGGATGATCAACCATGACGACATCGAACAAGATAAAAGTTAAGAAATCATTTTATTATTCAAAATAAATAGTCTTGACCTAGTCCTAGAAATGCTATAGCCTGGCTCTAAACTAAAGGATGATGCATGATATATATAGAGGCTGGTGGAGGATACGAAATAAGAACCAGCAGGACAACTAGAAATAGGACGAGAACCCGAGTTTAGTCCTACGTCAGACGACGGTGTAGCGAAGGAGACAGCTGCTACTGCTAAGCGAGTGGTCCAGCATCACCGAGTACGCACGCTGACAACACACTGGACAGGTGGGCAGTGCTTGCGTCACATCCCGGCTTGAGAGCTCGCTCGTCCTGACAGTGCCTCACAGTTTATCTAACTAATCGCTGTGGCCCCCACTCACCAACTTGATGGTCGTCGACATGGCTGGGACAAACTGTTGCAAGCCTCCTTGCAGCGAGCAGTACGCGCGCGTCGCGACACGGCGGCCGATTCAGCAGACCCACCACCGGAATTGTGACGCCCAACTCTTTTTCGACGATGGGAATATATATGGACTATAGTCTGCTAGTCATCACCGTCTTGACTACTGAGCTTTGCCGCCGTGCAACCTGCAAGTGTGTGTGTGCATGATCTATCACTGAGCTTAGACTCTTGTGGTAATTTCTCCATCGGTTGGATGCTAAAATTATCTTCTCCTGCGATGTTGTTTGCTCTGGACCAATCCTTTGCTATCCTTCTTCTAACCCCACGTGAAACAGGGAATCTAGCACAGTATATATGCAGCGCCCATTTGAATGGGAGAAGATATGAGGTTTGTTTGGTTTGAGCAATGATGTGATGTTCAATTGTTTTTTACATTAAATTTATATGGAATTTTTTTTTTACATTAAATTTATATGGCGCTCGAGCACTTCTAGTGCTCGAAGCTCTTGATTTCGTGTATGTTGGATCTTCCGTGAGGACGAAGGCGATGATACGGTGAAGCGGGGTTGCGATCGGATGCCTCATTCTTGTCTGCCTCGGCTTTTCTCGCTGAGCCACCACACGCCCCAGTGACCCTGCCGTCCTAGCACCGCCATCACCTAAGCATCGAGCCGCCGCAGACGACGCACCATGAGCCCCAATGGCCCTACTGTCCATCGCCGCCATCGCTCACGCGCCGAGCATCCGAGCCGCGATGTCGTAATGTCCCCGTGCAAGCCGAAGCATCTCCCTTCTCAATTGTCCGCTGCCGGCATGGTCACGTTGCAGCTAGGGCCGAGCAACCACCACCGCAACCTTGTGCAATTGATTCATTCCTTGATTAGAGGTTGTAGTTTACATATCACTATAGCATATTTACTATTTTTCTGTGTGGGTGTAAGTTTTATGTTCAGTTCGTGTAAATTGATTGTTTGCAAATGAGAATGACTTTTTGGATTACTGAACAGTTCTCTAGTCTTTTTTTTTACTCTTTTTTTGGTTTGTCTGTATAGTTTATTGGTCTCCCTTTCAAGTGTTCCAATTTAGCTTTTATAGAAATAATCTAAGTATTTTTTTTTATTTTATATGTTCCATCTGTTTGCATTAATCTTGATCTGGATTCTGTGGTTATGAAAATCTAATGTTTCATGGCCTTGAAACACTTGATTACGTCCTCAGACCAATTTCGAGTGTTTTTAGCCGCTTGACACTCGGGTGTCAGGAGCTTCTAAAACACTGGACTACAAAGTAGACAAGCTCTTTTTTATCACATTTTTATCCGTTTATGGAATATGATAGATTGATTTCTGTCATATTATCACTCACAAACTAATAAGCACAAGGCACGTAAGCCATTGTAACATAATTTATAGATAAACTCACAATAGACCATCTTACACATTAAGGTAGAGTGGTGACTCAAATCAAACATATCGGATAAATATATCTACTCTCAAATGGAGACGTCTTAGTACATGGAACCAAATGAGGTACCAATTTGAGAGACAAGTAATCTGTCATATCAACATCATAAATAAATAATAATATATTCTCTCTGTCTCTAAATAAATTAATTTCTAAAATTATTTTAAATCAAACTTTTTATGTTTGACCAAATTTATGGAAAAAGTCTAAATATTTATGACACAAAATAAACATTTCATCAGTGACACTAGTTTCATATCTTAAATCTTGACGCTCTGTAACACCCTAAAAATTGTTTTCTGGGAAATAGAGCTAAAATGATTTAATTATGAATTTTTGTGCTCATGAAACATAGGAAAATAATATTTTTCATTAAACTAAAATTCATCATAGGACGTA
>Ga0182004_10002591_pt1 | contig 14157 bp, 5 predicted proteins | sample Sormic07211540_1_FD_120479 | JGI IMG/M metagenome (GOLD analysis project Ga0182004, IMG submission 120479) | Endophyte microbial communities from Sorghum bicolor roots, Mead, Nebraska, USA - 072115-40_1 MetaG | ecosystem: Host-associated > Plants > Roots > Unclassified | place: USA: Nebraska...
GCCCAGTATGAGGTCATTGGTGCAAGACGACATTAATGTCTGAGGACAAGCTTTGCAACCTGTTATTGCCCCCCATTCGAGTAGTAGTGTACTGTCCATATGATACTATACGGACATGTTTTAAGTTCTTAGAATCCATAAATATAGATAATTCATACAACCCATAGACATGAGCTGTCTTTTTGGCTATCTACAGGTGGTTTAATACTTGCATGTAGCAATCATCAATTATGAATATTCTTTTAATATATCGTTGTGTTTCTATTCACACAATAGCATCTACTACACGACAAGAGCTAAAGACCAACATTTTGTAAAGATCACTTACTGGAATTCACATTAACAGGGTCGTTTAGAAGTTTTTGCACTGCACGTCGCAAAAAAAAAAAGGTACTAGATGCAACTCAACCAACTCCATGACTCCCCTACTGTCCAGAAACTCGCTCAACATGAGTACATGACAAAGCTATTTTACTCATCTGCTGTCCAAAGCAAATCGAGCAATTTTTAGTCTCAACAGCCCACATCAACTCCAAGACACTGCAAGAAGAAATGGTGAATGCCAACTGTTAACAAAAGCAAATAATTCTGTATCTTACCCTAACATGGCCGGTCTGAGCAACAATGACAAACTGAATTGTTTTTTGGCATGTTCACCCTCACATGATCTCAACAGTCCGCGTCAACTCCAAGACGCAGATTGTTCTCATTAATTATTGAGGATCACACACTTGTATTACATGTAGGAAGAAAAATGAATAAAAATGCAAAGATCGGAGCCATTGTGGCAAGAAGACACCCTAACGTTCGATGACAATTGGTAGTCTTATTATTACATACTTTTTGAGGATGGTGTGTAAGGTTCGATGACAGTTGGTAGTTTTATTATTACATACTTTTTGAGGATGGTGCGTAAGGCCAGTCTCATTACGAATTTCATCTAGACTGTCATATAGGTATTTTGGATGTCATGACAGTGTATTTAATAAGAGAGAGAATAAATAGGTTTCGTCTAGATAAAACTCTCTTGACACGATTACCAACTCTCTATGAGTCTTGAAATTAAATGTCTATGAAACCATGGAATGGAACTCTCTATTGAGAATGGGTGTTTCATCCAAGTTTCATTTCATTTCACATGACATGGTAACTTTGAAACAACGCTATGAAACTCTACACTGAGACTGGCCTGACAATTATGCCATTTCTTAGTGGCATTATGTCAGCACATAATATCACCCTTTTTGGCAAAGATAAATGGGATTTAGAGATATTAATCGATTTTATTTTTTTTCATGTCTCTGTCCACAGGCCACCCTCGTATAGCATGCGGCCATCGGCTCCATCAATGCCATATAAGCATCACGTGACTGATGCTACCCACCGAGGACTGCTAGGGGTCATTTTAGGGTTAAAGGAGTCGCGTGAGATTTATTTTCCCTTGTAAAATCAGAAGAAATATAGACATGAAAGTTAATTTAAAACAACTGTCGTCATCATCATTGGTGATACCTCTTTCACGGCTTCACTCGTAGTATGGTTCGGTTTTTTGGATGTTTCCACTTACCAAAGTGTCTATCTGCACTCCACAAGTCTCTTCATCTGCGACATCTTGGATCTTGTTGCATAGATAGGCATCACTAGCCAGTTTCGTTGTCGGGCGCCACAAGGGCTCATTTTGGAGGCGGGGGTGGCCAACTAAAACAACATGAGTGTGAGGCGTGGGGGTTCAGGGAGGCAACCGGAGAGCTAATATTGTGTGATGGGTAGGAGTGCGACCATGGTTCTGTGTCTTCTTCTCCCACCCCATCCTCTTGTGGGTCCTCCCCGTCTACTAGTACTAGCCGTCTTGTCGTTCCACAGCCTCTAGATTTCTCGCCATTACTTTCACCATCGTCTAGAAGCCTAAGTGTCAATACTTTTTCTCGGTGATTTGAGTTTGTAATTGCCATTTGTGCTCGAGGAAATTGCTTCTTTGCTTAATCAATCATCGGTAATTTAGGCCTGCGAAGTTGGCATGGTATAGACAAACATTGTGGACTTCTTTGATATTTCAGTGGCAAGTTGTAGTTGTTTTACCAGTGGTAATAGGCACGGGATTAAAGTGTGTTGACTAGTTGAATTTTTTATGGTCACTAGTTGAATTTTTAGGTAGGGGCTGCCTTAGGGAAATGTCACATATGGCATGGTGGTGCGGGTTCGAGATGAGTTTAGCATTGTTAGTAGGCCTATGCTCCGAGTACGTCAAACAACGTACAGAGACTCATGGCTTGGCCAAGCACCGAGCCCTCTCACTAGCTAGCCATTAGTCTTATAGGTTTTTTTGGCGAAAAAAGATATTTTTTAGAAAGCATGCTAAAAGTCACATGTTTATATTTGAAAAAACCCAAACGGTTTTAATTTGGCTTACCAAAAGCACTCTTTTCGTGACTTCTATTGTATGATAAGCTAATTTTGCAGCTTTCTTGTTGAAACTCAAACAAAAAGTCCCTACAACGAGGCGAACTCTCCTTCAATCTCTTGATCCAAACAGCATCCCACTCGTTAAGCTCTCACTTGTATCGTGGGCTAAGCAGGAGCCACGCCCATTCATCGGTCCAGTCCACTTAGGTAGTTGGGCCGTGGGAACTCATCGTCTCTGTAATCGGTTGGCCAGTCTGCAATCTAGAGCGCAAAACCTTAAAAAAGTGAAAACCTCACAGATTTTCCTCTTGCACTGCAATGAGTCTCTCGTACGTGCCCGTGTCACTGTGTGATTGTGTCTCATTTCAAATTTGCAGAAGAACTCAGGCCTTGTTTAGTTCCGAAAAGTGAAAAGTTTTCGGTACTGTAGCGCTTTCGTTTGTTTGTGATAAATATTATCCAATCATGGACTAACTACGATCAAAAGATTCGTCTCGTGATTTACAGCTAAACTGCAATTAGTTTTTGTTTTCGTCTATATTTAATGTTTCATGTATGTGACACAAGATTCGATGTGACGGAAAATCTTGAAAACTTTTTGGTTTTCAGGGTGAACTAAACAACGCCTCAGCGTTTTGGTGAACGAAGACAACGGCAGAAAGACGCATTGCCCGATTGGCGCGCAAACACCGCATATGCGTTACTTACGCGATATCTTAGTACAGTTTCACCGTAAAAAAGAGTGGTGTTCAACTTGCTTAAACCATACTACTATACCGTCTAAAAGGTTGTCTACTGGTAAATTTATGAATTTACAGATAGATTCTTGTACGTGTATATACAAAGTGCAGATAAATAGCAGAGCTAAACATCATACTGACGAGAAACAAAACAACTGGGACTAAATTGTATCCTGTCAGAGCTCCGTTTTCTGACAATGTCGAATACCGGTTGCTCAATGGCTGGACTACACTAATCGAAAAAAAATCCCCACAACGGATCAACAATGCAGCATGCAGCTAAAACAGGATCTTTTTACTCTTCTCACTGTAATGATCACTAGAAGCATGGGTGCTAGACTGCTAGGGTGCTACCCCACGGCGTCCATCAGTCAGGTAAGCAAATGTCTGAAGTCTGATTTGTAAATTCAGCGACCCTCTTCTAATCAAACACCTGATTTTTCACGCAAATAAAACCGACAGTGATGAATGAAAAAGGAAAAGAATGAGCCGTATTAGAAATTTAGACGCGGCGCGAGATAATGAACACAGTTATTCCTTCTTGATTGAACCCTGGTACAGTAATTTACATCATGGTACAAGCCGAAACCAGTGCGCGCGCGCGCTCACATGCATCCGGACACCTCCTCACTTGCCGGGCACGAAGTTGGTGGCGTAGGCCCAGGCGTTGTTGTTGACGGGGTCGGCGAGGTGGTCGGCGAGGTTCTCGAGCGGGCCCTTGCCGGTGACGATGGCCTGGACGAAGAATCCGAACATGGAGAACATGGCAAGGCGGCCGTTCTTGAGCTCCTTCACCTTGAGCTCGGCGAAGGCCTCGGGGTCGTCGGCGAGGCCGAGTGGGTCGAAGCTGCCGCCGGGGTAGAGCGGGTCGACGACCTCGCCGAGTGGGCCGCCGGCGATGCGGTACCCCTCGACGGCGCCCATGAGCACGACCTGGCAGGCCCAGATGGCGAGGATGCTCTGCGCGTGGATCAGGCTCGGGTTGCCCAGGTAGTCCAGCCCGCCCTCGCTGAAGATCTGCGAACCCGCCTTGAACCACACGGCCTCGCCGAACTTGACGCCGTTGCGGGCGAGCAGCTCCGGGAACACGCAGCCGAGCGCGCCGAGCATGGCCCAGCGGGAGTGGATCACCTCCAGCTCCCGGTTCTTGGCGAACGTCTCGGGGTCCGCCGACAGCCCGGCCGTGTCCCAGCCGTAGTCGCCGGGGAACTCGCCAGTCAGGTAGCTCGGGGGCTCGCCGGAGAGCGGGCCCAGGTAGAGCACGCGGTCGGGGCCGTACCACGGGCTGCCGGACGCCGCCGCCGGCTTGGCCTTCGCCGCCGTCTTGCGCATCGTCACGCGGGCCTCGCCGAAGAGGGACGACGGCACGTTCACGGCCTTGCCGGCGAAGGCCGTGGAGGAGAGAGCCATGGTGCTGCTCGCCATTGCGCTGCTTGATGCACTGGGTTTATGCAGAAGAGTGAGACTTGCAGATCGATGGCTTGAGTTGCTGTGGAGACGACGATGGTATTTAAAGCGAGGGAGGGAAACACCGCCGCGACCAGTTCTATCTTGAACGTCGCCAAGAGTTGCAGAAAAATCTGTTGCCTGGATGCCATTGGTGCGTCCGGGATGCTGGAACACTTGGCGCGACGGGAGCCTCAGGGAGATGAGGCAGCTCTGGCTGAGGCTAGGAATCTCCGTGGAGAAAGGCGATTGGGCGCCCGCGATTTCTGTGGTGGTTGTGGATTTTCCTTCAGATTTCTCTCGATATTTTTGCAACTCCGTGCTCACTTGGATCATGTTTCACTTTGAGGAACGGTAAGAAAGCAAAATGTATTTTTGCGAAAGAGATTGTCTCAGTGCGGCAGACTGATAGCGACTCCGTGAGACAAGTGTAACAAGCTACCTGGCGGTCACTGGCTCAGTCCCGGCTGTAACGACTTCTTTCTATGAAACTGACAATCGACAGTGAACGTCTCGCTGTTTAGAACCACTAGAAATCGTAACTTTCAGATACCTACCAGTGTCTAGTTAGTAGTTACTAGAGAAGACAGTAAAAACAACGGAAAGCATGACGCCCTCGCCATTTCATCGGCAGCTTTTCTTTTTTTTTCCCCTTTTTTTTTTCCCTTTTTTTAGAAACATCGGCAGCTTTCAATCCATCCAACAGCAACCATGGGCCGAACGGATTCTAATCCAACCAAGTTTTCCAGGATGGGCTCCCAGCCCGAAACCAATCTTGGCCCTAGTGTTGAACTCTAAAACCATGGGCCTAATGAACCTTTCGTGTTTGGCGTAAAGGCCCACAAGTCCACTGCACGTTCGGTGGTCCAGGCCTTCCTGTAAATGAGTCCACTGGCGCACTGCAGAACGACGATGCAAATGCACTGGCTCTCCGAGGCTCTACTTCACAGCCAGCACGAGCGAACCGCATGATAATTAACGAGTGGCATGTGGCAAGGCACGAACAGCGCAACTTTTACGCTCTCACTCACGTGATGTGCGCGTCGGTCGCGTCCGTGGCACGGCGGCAGCAGCAAAACATCGTGGGTGGTCTCTGATCGTCCGTCGTCACACATAAACCTGCAGCATTCCAAGCTCCGGTAACAGCACGTACACCACACGCAACGCAAGATCGAGCACCAAATCGCATCAAAACCCCCGCGTTTTACCCACGGAACCACCGCGAAAACCAGCAGCGAAGCCTCAGGCGCTCGCGCCGCCCCCCTCCCAGTCCCGTCTCGGTCCCGTGAAGCGCCCGCCACGCCAGGTCGCCCTTGTCTCGGCTCGGCGCTCGGTCAGTTCGCCTCGCTCGAGTCTGTCCAGCGTCCACTCGGCAGATCCCAAACAAAGCGGGCAAGGCAAGCAAAGCAAGAGGACGCACCGGCACCGAGCGCGCGCGACGGGAGCGTGCGGCCCCTCGTGAACCGTTGCCTCCCCCGCGCGCCGCGGCGGGCACGCGCACGGCCTGGGACGGCCGGCCGGGGCGCGAGGCCCACGGGCGGCTCCACGTGGCCACCCGCGGACTCCCACGCCCGCGACTTTTACTCGCAGCCGCGCTCTCGGCTGCCCGTCCGCATCACAGCAGTCACAGCTTTGCCTGCCACCTCAGTCCTCATCCTCTGTTGCCTGTGCTCCATCCCTGCACAGCTGCGCTCCATTCCGCGCGAGCCGAGAGCGGAACGGGTTGAGCAGCTTCTCCGAGACTCTAGACACGCCACGCCACCGCACCGTCCGCGGCGAGAGTCAATCATTCATTCCTTCCGTGCGGCGAGAATGTCCATCTCGATGCGCCTCGCGATCCCGGCTCCCGCCGCCGCGCCGCCGCGGCTGAGGGTGCGAGCGGCGGCGGCGGCGGCGGCAGGGGACGGGGGCTGTCTCCCCGTCGCGCGCGCCGCCGTGCGGACGGAGACGGCCGCGCTCAGGTGAGGCTGAGTCTACGGGGGCTGTGCGCCCTCGCTGAAACCTCCCACGGCTCTGCACCGCCGCGTCTTTCGTGGAATTATTGATCCAACCTGCCCGTTGGTGACGCGCATTTGTGCAGGGGATGTGCGTCGCTGCCACTGAAGCCGCTGGGCGCCGGCCAGCCGTGCCGGCACAGGGGGGCCGCCGCCGTGTGTCACTCGTCGGCGTACCTCAGCGCGCAGACCATGCAGTGGATCTCCGCCGGAGCCAGCGCGTGAGTGCCTCAACTGCCTCGTATCCTGATTCCTGACACCCAAAAGGCCAAAACCAAAAGTCCCTTTCTTTCCACTCACATGCGTGTTGTATAGCATTTCTGTTTTTTTTCCCCCGGCATTGTGTGATGGGTGCGAACTATCCACACGTTCAGGTTCAGAAACATGGGCTTTGTTTTCTTTTGCCGTTCATCTGTTGCTATTTTGCCTTCTTATTAAGGATCATGAGCTATTTGCAAGTGTTGGCATGTTGATAGATAGCTGTATACGCCTCTGAGATGTGCCATGTTGTGAAATGCGATCTTATTATTCATGTTGCAACTTGAAAGGGCAGGACATCAGATGCTATTACCAGTGGCGAAGCTAGAGCAAATTAGAGGATGACGCACTTGCCTTGTGGGTGTATAGATTTGTATTATACAGGGTGCATATATGGTGAAATTTTACAAAAATCTATTATTTTCACGAATTTTGGGTGGTGCATCTGCACCTACTGTCATCTACGTAGCTTCACCCCTGGCTACTACATTGGCATATGCTGTCACCACTCTGGCACTTGATATGAGTCCATTGTCTTAAAAGTTAAAACATAATTTCATACGATCTTCCAAGTATTGTGTGTCCTTTTGTGGTGACCATGTTGCATGTGTGTATCTACCTCATGCTTCTGATCTTCCAAGTACTAGACCTGCTCATATTGCGAAGAGGATGAACTAACATGTAAAGAGTGGAATTAATCCTGATTCAGATCTTTCATGAGTTGTCATATAGTTCATGTCATTCATGCTGCCCTTCCCTAGCATGACACTGGATAGTCATTTTAAAAGAAGGGAATGGTCACATACACTTCGAAGTCCAACTTCTTCCTAACCTTTTTAGGACTTCCAGGGAACACCTGGGATTGCGAAACATATACACAGTAACAGTATAACTTAGCAGTACCCTATATGATTCTTATTTGAACAATGGTAACTGTTTTTATCTTTTGCAGAGTGCTATTACTTGCTAAAGGCACTGCCATCCACAAATCTTTCCTTGTGCCATTTTTTGCTCTTCAAGCACCTTGCAGCATAATCTCATGGATCAAGTAAGACACTGCTCTTTGTGGAACGAATTGTTTGATACCTGCGTTTTCTTATCTTCTTTTGTCTGCAATACAGTTTGTATGCTTCTTATTTTCGGTGAAAGTACTATCTTATGCCTAATTGTTTTTTGTTACCAACAACCATATCTAGGGGTGACTATGGCCAGTGGACTGCTTTTCTTGCTCTGTTGGTGCGTCTATTCTTCTTCATTCCAGGTAGAGTAGCAAACATGGTTAATATAAGAGTATTTATGAGGTTCTTTCTGTCTGCTAATAATCAATTTCATACTTTGTTTTTGATATAATGGAATGATACATCTTTTTTAAAGGGACGACATAGACCCAACATAAACAAACTTTATTACTTTTTTTCAAGTATTCACGTGTAAGGAATCAAGAAAAAAGAGAACACGGGTAGTATAACGTTATATTGTAATCCTACTTTAGCAAACTTGAAGACAGTTCGTGTCTTTGTAGCGTTGATTCCGAACCGATTTATGTTATAGGTAACTAGGTCTAACCTGCTGTTTATTATACCTAAAATCTGACTATTGAAGGTGAACTGGAGCTTCCACTGTCAACAATGCTGCTTGTGAGCGTTGCTCCATACCAATTGATGAATCTGAGGTACAGAAGATTTCAACATTGGCCCTGATGAATATCCTGATGAATTTTTGTTTACACATCTTTTTATTAACTATAATATATGAACATTTTGGTTAAACAAGTAATCATCTTTTGATTGTAGTACTGAACTGTGTTGCGTCTGTGTTTTTTTGTTGGAAAAAGCACACTGAGACTTTTAGTGGTAGCATATTTGCACACTGAGACTTGTAGTGGTAGCATATTTGAAGTATCATCACCATGCTGATTTCGTATTCTCAAAATTCCTTTATGAAAGTTGTTGCTTAATTTGGTGAGCAGAAAAAAAAATCACTAGTTCGTTTTCTCATGTGCTCTGAATCCTCTGATTTCCAATGTATGGTTACAGGGGAACTCAAGGTGGTGCAGTATTGTCATTGGCCATAGCTGTGTATCTCGCCTTCCAGCACTTCACTAGGGTGGGAGGTCTAGGCAAAGCCTTTGAGCAGGGATCGATTATTGCGACCTTGGCCATCATCTGCATCACGATTGTTCCCTTGATGCTGCTATTCTGATTTGGATTAAGCTGGCAAGAGTTTGCTTCTCATCATGTGCGTAGGACATAAATTAACCTTGTAATGCAACATCCTATAAATCTTCCTACTTTTCTTTCCCAAAACGTATGCAGTGATCTAGTCTGATGCCCTGATCTTTGGTTTGGTAATGTTCGTTCTAAAGATTTTGGTACTTTAGTGGCAGTGAGTTCTCTTCGTTGATTATTGAATTCTCTCCTTTGCCGATTGTCTTGTTCGTTCTTGCATCAGAAGTTTGATATCTGTTGGTCAGAGCTGATTGTGTTCCAAAATCACCTTAGCCACTTCCAAAATTCCTTTTTTACTGTCCATTTTAAGATTCATGTGGACTTGACAAACAATTCTGGCTTCAGTTTGAGGGCACTTTGTTAAACAATCCATTTTGTCTTGCAATCGATGACCCTCGTTTGCGTAAACAAATCTAGATGATATAATCTTGCTATCGGATGGTCTTTTATTTGTATACCCTTTCTTGACCTCAAAACCTTCACGTCCACCGTAGCTAAGCAAAATGCTCAAGCCTCATCGAAAGTTCTGAAGTCCATAATAACATGAGGTACCAAACTACACACCAAACTCTCTACATAAAAAAACACACCACAAAAAGTACGAGAAATTGAATAGATATGGTGATCGAAAAAATTGAAAAACTATGCCACAATCAGTTTCCTTCCGTCTTGGGCTGCTTGCCTATTTGATTCCATTTTGATGGCAGACCTGACATAAATCTTCATTGATCTGCTATTTCTATGTGAAAGGCAAGACTGATGACCTACATAGTAGGTCAAAGCAATCTCGTGATGCAAATTCAATCAATTTGAAGGGGCATTCACGTGGGAGACAAAGAAGAGAGGCAAATCGTCTTGGGGGTGTTTAGTTCCCCTTTCATAAAAAAAATTTAAGTTTTAGTTTATCATTTTGCATAATGGAACAAAACATCATACGATTTTTTTTGGCAAAAAAGTAGTTATTCTCCATTTTAGATTTTGACCTTAAGAGACCAAAAAAAAAACTAAAAGAGCCTCAAGAGGCCAATATTCTGTATTTTGGATGTAACTAAACATAATTCTAAAAATTTTGATATTTTACATTTCATCATTCCAAAGTACTCCATCCGTCCCAAAAAAGTGTCGTTTTCGCTTCTCGAGAAATAACTTTAACTAAATATATAGTAAAAAATATTAATATTTATAATACATAATTAATATCATTGGAAAGATCTTTAAGTCTAGTTTTTTAATAAATTTATTTAGAGATATAAATATTACACGTATTTTCTACAAATCGAGTCAAACTTGTGTCATAAAAATCTAAAACGACACTCTTTTTGGGACGGAGGGAGTAGTTGACATTTTACATTTTATATTATGTAGAGAACTATACACACCAAAAAAACCAAAATCTTGAAGTAACTTCCCACCCTAGGCCATTGGCCGATCGTATCCCGCACCAAAATAGCTTCCCTGTGATTTTTTTTCCCCCGTCGGCCAGCTACATGCATATGGTCTCAGCTGGCACCATTTTTTCCCCATCATTCCAGGGGTGGGCAAAACATCCGATATCCAATCCCAAACCCAGACCCAAAGTACCTATTTGCTTGTCTATTATTTGGCATGGGTCAATGTTTCTTAACCAAAACAACGAGTCTATTCGCTTATCTGAAAAGTTATGACTGAAAGTAATGTTTTTAGAGAAAAATACAGTTGACGTGGCGGAGGTGAGAATTCACGTGGTTCCATCAAAACATAAGCTTCATAGCGTGACTTGCATTTGCGTCTGTATATGAGTTTTGAACGCAAAACACTCTTCATCGTTCATAAAACGAAATGAACGAAGTTACATAGGACTCTGCAATCAGCAATCTTGATGCTGACACGTAGGACCCTCAGGTGCAATCCTGAGCGTCAAATATTTTACGAGCATATAAAAATTCGATTTACAGCCAAACCCTAAAGCCCCCTCCCTCCCCGTAATCCCACCCAGCCGCCGCGCCGCCGCCTCTTACCTCCGGATCTAGTCCAGCATCGCCGCCGCAACCATGGGCTTCGACGTGGGCGTCGTCCCGTCCAACCCCGACGGCTGGGGCCCTCCTGACGTCCCGGCAATTCCGCAGTCCCTGGGCGGCGGCGCCTCCATCCCCTTCGCGCCCTTCTCCCGCTCCGACAAGCTCGGCCGCATCGCCGACTGGACGCGCAACCCCGCGGGCCCAGCCGCCTTCGCAGCGGCGTCCCGGGACTCCGTCTTCGACTTCACCTCCGCCGACGACTCGCTCATCGCCGGGGCCGAGGACTCCTCATTCCGCCTCGTCGACGCTAAGCCACCGCCGCGGCCGCAACGGTTCGGCCCCAAGTGGCGCTTCAACCAGCGCCAGCAGCTCCCGCAGCGCCAAGACGAGGAGGTGGAGGCGCGCCGCCGCTTGGCCGAGAAGGAGCGCGCACGCCGCGACCGCCACTTCCAGAACAACCGCTCACATCACCACTCCAACTTCCGGTTCAACCAGCCTTTGAACTCGGCCAAGCCCTCCGTCGACATCCAGCCCGACTGGACCATGCGCGAGCAGATCCCCTTCGCCAACTTCACCAAGCTCTCCTTCTCCGTCGCCGACCAGCCCGAGGATCTCCTCTTATGCGGTGCCGTCGAGTTCTACGATCGGGCCTATGACCGTGTCAACCCCAAGGCCGCGCGCCGTCTCGAGCGCTTCAAATCCCGCAACTTCTTCAAGGTCACCACCACCGACGACCCTGTCATCCGCCGCCTCGCTGAGGAGGACAAAGCCACGGTGTTCGCGACTGATGCCATCCTCGCCGCTCTCATGTGCACGCCCCGCAGCATCCAATCATGGGACATGGTCGTCCAGCGCGTGGGCAACAAGCTGTTCCTTGACAAGCGTGATGGCTCCCAGCTGGACCTGCTCACTGTCAATGAGACTGCGCAGGAGCAGCTTCCTGAGAACAAGGATGACATCAACTCAGCGCACTCACTCGCTGTTGAGGCAACCTACATCAACCAGAACTTCTCACAGCAGGTGCTGCACCGCAATGGTGAGAAGGTTACCTTTGACGAGCCCAATCCATTTGCTTCTGAGGGCGAGGAGGCAGCATCTGTTGGCTACCGCTACCGCCGCTGGAAGCTGAATGATGAGATCAGTCTGGTTGCTCGCTGTGAGGTGCATGCTGTCAATGTTGATCCAAGTGGTGGTCGCCAGTTTATTACCCTCAATGCCCTAAATGAGTTTGATCCAAAGATTACTGGTGTTGACTGGAGGCAGAAGCTTGAAACCCAGCGTGGTGCTGTCCTTGCTACAGAGCTCAAGAACAATGCGAACAAACTTGCTCGCTGGACTGCCCAGGCTTTGCTTGCTGGTGCTGACATGATGAAGTTGGGCTATGTGTCACGTGTGAACCCCCGTGATCACTACAACCATTCTGTGCTCACTGTGATGGGGTACAAGCCAAGGGATTTTGCCGCACAGATCAACCTGAACACTGCAAACATGTGGGGAATCGTCAAGTCAATTGTGGACATTTGCATGAAGTTTGAAGAGGGCAAGTATGTGTTTGTAAAAGATCCAGCAAAGCCACAGGTGAGGATCTATGAGGTGCCATCTGATGCATTTGAGAATGATTATGTTGAAGAGCCACTTCCAGAGGAGGAGCAGGTTCGCCCGCTGGGAGAAGTTGATGCCACTGCAGAGGAAATGGATGCTGTTGCTGAGGCAGAGGCCAACAATGCATCTTCTGCTAATGGTGGTGAGGGTGAGAAGAGTGCGGATGCCACTGTTGCTTGAAGGGAATAGAGGGTTATTTTGCCCTTTACAAGAAAGTTCCTTTTTTTAGCTAATTATCTGTTTCGTTGAAGACCTGAACTCCCAGTATTGATACAGGTCTTGTTTTGGTTAATGAGAAAACTGTCGCATTCGTTTTTTCTTTCATGCTGAGACATACTATAGTTTTTTAGTGCCCCCCATTTGGGATTTGGTACTATATACTGGTAGTTTAATCGTTTCTGCTACAATGTTTCTGTGTATGAACTATTGAATCCGTTTCAGTATCTTTATTGTTAAGCCTTGTCAACAGATGCATCATTGAGCCTTTTATTTGTGCTTAGTAATGTTTGCAATTGAGTAGTTTTTGCATTGGGCATGTTTATGTTGCTTTTTTCTCTGGAACAACACAGGAGAGCTGCGTGTCATTTATGTTTGTGTTGCTACTGGTGCATTATATAGTTGTTCAAATGTTATAGATGTGAAGAGATCTGTGAGTCCTTTCCCTGTGCTCTAGGTTTAGGGTTGCATGTTCTACAACTTTCAGAAGCCACACCTGATTTTCAACTGTTTGACAAACCCTACTACCCTAGATGTACATGTGAAATCCAGTATATATGCATTCCAAGCCTCCATTGTAAATTTCCTCACACTGTGACCTGGATAAAAGATTGATTTCACACTGAATATTCCTAAGTTCATGCTGCTTTGCATGTTGAAACTTTTGGCGTTTCATTGTTGGGTTTTGAACTATATATGCGACTTGCTCCTTGCAACCTCAGTAGTGAGGACATCAGTAATGCTAATCTTCATTTGTTCTTTCATAGTAACCAAGTTGTCTCAAAGATATCAGATACAAATTTGGTTGGCAAAGGAACCTTTGAGTTGTGAGTTGTTACATTGATAGAAACATATCATGAATTCATGATAAAGGTTTAAGTGTTTAGCGCTTGTTACAACTTCTCTTCTTTGAGACATTCTTGAAGCACTTAACGATCTGAAATCTTATGATCAGTCCCTGAATTGTGCTGCAATCATATGCTGCTACTCTTATCTGCCGCACTGGGCTTCAATCCTATGCTGGTTTCTTTGTTGATTCTCACACAATATATACATTGTTTTGTTCTAAACAATGGCATGATACGAAAATGCGATGCACACATAACTTCATTGAAGGTTTGGTACTCTCTGAAGTTTTTTTTTTTTTTTTTTTTTTTTTTAAAGGGGTCTTTCTTAATTTTAAATTTCTTTTTTTTTTTTTTTAATTTTTTCTTTTTTTTTTTTTTATTTTTAAAAATTTTCTACTTAATTTGTTTTGAAGGGTTTTAAAACA
>Ga0182004_10002592_pt1 | contig 14156 bp, 12 predicted proteins | sample Sormic07211540_1_FD_120479 | JGI IMG/M metagenome (GOLD analysis project Ga0182004, IMG submission 120479) | Endophyte microbial communities from Sorghum bicolor roots, Mead, Nebraska, USA - 072115-40_1 MetaG | ecosystem: Host-associated > Plants > Roots > Unclassified | place: USA: Nebraska...
CCTTTCTTCCAAGGAGACAAGCTCTCCTTGCTAGCTCTTGCCTTGCTCTACTACTAATCTAGACTAAAGATACAAGTGAGAGGTGTGAGGTAAATTGACTCCAAATGATGTGTGTGTTGAAAAAGGGGGAGTGCCTCTCTTTTTATAGTGGAACTAGGATGGTTCGTCGCATCTAAATTTGGTAGTAGGTGAAACCGTCCTACGCATGGCGGCAATCAACCGCCTGAGAAAGATGGGCCCGGTTTGCCGCCTCCACGTGTGTGGCCGCACCAGGGTGCGCCCGCACCCTGGATGGGTTCCCCTGGCCACCGCCTTCACGTGGTCGGTTTGGCTCTGGGCCTGGATCTCTCCCGTGGTTACGATCAGGCCCAGTTCTGCATTGTTCGGGTCTTTCTCTATTTTCTTGGTTTGCGTATTTCTAAACACGACTTTTGATACTTTGCGCTTTCTTCGTGGTATGGCACATTTTCACTTGTTGCACTATAATTCCTGCAAAATATAATCACTATGGTATAAGTGGAACTTATTAGTAATAAAATGCATGTGTGTATATAATATGATTGCTTATTCTCCTTTTGGATCAAGTTGGCAGTTTATAATTGGTCTATAATGACTGCCAACACCTGGGCAGCCCTATCGACAATGCATTGAGCAGCCGTTTAATACTTGAGCTGGCGGCTTTCTAAGTGGGCAGCCTAGAAGAGTGCTTCTTCGATGTTGGCAGGGACTTGACCGTAGACCGATTTGAAAAACATTTTCACAGGGTCTGAGTCATCTACCAATGTTGCAATAAATTCAACAGAGTCTCCAGCTTGGACCTGACCTCTACCGATACTGTTCCTAGCGCTAGTGCAGAGCTTGCCTCTTCCCCTTCATCATCAGAGATGTCGATGGCGAAGGAGAATAGAATATCGGGAGAGTCTTGTTCCTGAAAGAAAAAGGGGTCAGTTGAAAGCAAGTACGAATAGTGTAGATCAACTAAATCAGTTGGCTTACTTGCTTCAAGGCAATTTCTTGCCTCTGGCTAGAAGGGGCGGTCTAGAGTAAGCCTTGATCGGATGGGCCTACCAATGGAATATCTTCAGCTGCAGAGTTAATTAATATTAATGGCAATTTCTTTGCAGATTTATTGGTAGTGAATTCTTGAAATATGACAACTGATGGCGTACCTTGTGCAGATGGATTAATGGTTTGTTGAGGTGCAACGGCTGATGCCGTGCCTTGTTCAGATGGATCAATCATCTACTAAGGTGTATTGGCCGGTTTTGGTTGGCTCAGAGGCGCCAGTTGGGGTGGTGAAGACGGTACAGCTTTTTGCCGCTTTGGTTGGGCCTTGGTGCCTATTGGAGCCTTTCGCTTGGCTTGAGTTTTGGCGGCTGCTGGCTGTGGGGGCATCGGCACTTGTTGGTTGAACATCCGAAGCTCTTGCCGATGCATCAGTTTGTTGCTGCAAAACAAATGTAAGGCATAATGTTTGATAAGTTAAATATGGAAACAAGGCATACCTCTGAAGGCTCGTGAAGGATAATAGTATCTAGTGAAGGAGGGGTTTGCCGATGACGCCCTAGTTGCAGTTGTGATGCCCTGAAGGAATCGTGTCAGTACAATTTGAAATCGACGTGGATTAAAGTAAGCAGGATCGTTACCTTAAACGCTTTTACCAGGGTTGCAGCAGCAGCCGATGGGGTGGCCTTTGGGCGCTTGGTGGCGACTTTCTTGAAGCGGGCTCCCCGATGAGTCAAAGAAGCCAAAGTGGGAGCATTATAGCCGATTGGTGAAATTTGGGACACAGGCCGGAGGTCAAAAGGTTTCCCATTCTTGCTCACGGCTGGTACCGGACAAACCTGTCGATAGAAAAGTTAGTTGCCGATGAAGTTAAAAAGTAAAGAAAAATCTGAGACTAGTGTTGAAAGAAACATACTGCGTCATCGGGAACGTTGTGCTCGGGGTCAATCATATGCCGATACGTATGAGCGGATGCTGCAAATAATTGCCCTCTCCATTGTTGGCACCGTGACTTGTATGATTCAGTAATGAAGGAGGTCGGCACCTAGGTCGACAGATTAATGTCTATGGTATCGGCATCAGGGGGAAGTTGGACTACCTTGTCCCAATCTAATCCACTAGTGATTGCCTCTCTTGGTTTGATTACATCGGCATAACAGAGCTTGATCGGCAGATGACCAAAGGCCAGTTGACGTGCTACCGCCGATGGGTTATAAAATTCATAAGTGCTGTTGGCATTCTTCCCACTGCTGAATGTGTTTGCTGGGATTGCTCGTGGAGTGATAATAGCCATCATCAGATCTTTATTCTTGTTTAACGCCTCATTAGCAAGGTTGAAGAGGAGGGAGAATCTGGATTCTTCGTCGATATAAGGCATCCAGGATTGGTGCTCATGGGAGAGGCCATTGTAGAAGGTTTGGAAGAACCTGCTGATTTGGTCCTCGTTGGCTTATGTACCAGGAAGTACTATTATTGCCTCGCCAAAATTGAGGGACAGGCGCGTTGCAGATTCTTCATCTCTGAGCTCATGATCTTTGGCAATATCCCATGGAAATTGCTGAGCAAACAAGTACCACTGCAAATGTTTGTGCATATGAGCATTAAGCCACATCTTGACAAACCACCACGGGCCTCCCACGTTGCTGATAGGTTCACCAAGTAAAAGCTTCTGAGATACTTGGTGAAGAAGGTGATAGGTGGAACTCAGAAGGTATCGACCAAGGGGGAATCTGACACCGTTGGCTAGCAACTCAGCTGCTACGAGGTAAACGCTGGTTGGCCCTACTGATCAGCCGTAGAAGATGAATTTCTCCAGACACATGTTCAGAAAGATGGTGTGTTCTCTCTGACCGACTAGCCTGGTCTTCTGGTACTCTTGGATGTACCCTGTCCAGCCACCGATGTTGCGAGTATTCACTTTATACTCGGCCCTTCTATTGTAAACGAGGGGGTCATCGGCAGATGAGATATGTAGGCCTATGAGCATGTGCACATCGGTAAGAGTGGGGGTGGCTGGGCCATGACCAAATATAAAAGTATTGGTGGTGTCTGACCAAAAATAAGCGGCCGCCATCATCATCGACTCGTTCTTTTGCATATCGGCAATTGACAGCCTGATACATTGGTCCAGTTTCCTCTCTGCCCAGTATACCTCCATCGAGCCGATAACTCTCAAGTACCAATCCTTCCATACCTTGGTGGTTTTGGGCCAGGATCGAAAGGTGTCTTTCCACAGATCTAGAGAAAAATTCTTAGCCCTAAAAGGGCTCCTATTGGTTTTTGTATTGATTAGATCGGTTGGATCTGGATCGCCCATTAGACCTAAGCATTGGATGTGTGGTTGATCTGTTGGAATAACTAGTTTGTCACTCAGTTCCTAAGTTTGAAATATCAAAAGGACGGGAGAAAAGAAAAAGAAAGCCGCTAAGTATATGAACTTGCAAGGGTAAAAGGAACCGTAGTAAAAGGGGATGAATACAAGACTAATCGCAGGGACGTTGAAGTTAATCGCCATTTCTCTAAGTAGGATGGAGATAAAGCTGGAGACTTGAGGTTGCCGCTGGAGGGAGTTCTCGCCGATTGAGGTCGTACGGTTGCTCATTAGGATCGCCGCCGGAGAGAGTAGGTTTTGGAAGATTGAAATGGCAAGGTAGAAGACAAGTATCTGAGGGAAATGTATTTATAGGCTAAATGGAGCAGGGGCATTCTAGACTTATCTCTCTGCCGCACGCGTAAAAGTCAAGGTTGTTCAGATAGATATGGTAACTGTTCGCACGACAATCATGGGATCGTGTGGATGATTTGATGGTAGATAATCATGATTTGGAGGATATTCTGGTGAACAAACTATTTTAATACCGAGATCGGCAGTATGGTCTGGTATTAGACTCTTGCTGATGGGTTGCTGCCTTTATGTTCTAGCCATAATCGGGATAGGGATGGTTGGAGGTTGTGCGATATTTGCTGAGACATGAGAATCAGGGCTGGATTTGACTGGATTCGGCGGCAAATTTTGTCCTGAGGGAGATAATTACATAAAGGCAATCGTTATCTAGAGTAAATTGCGGAGCATTAATGATTTTATACTCCAAAATTGGGGGGCATGTGTTGACACCGCTTTTGGCACGGGTCAAGATAATCAAAATGGACCAATCAACAGTAGGGAAGTAATTGCATTGTAGTAACAGAGAGATGCCAATGAAGATCAGCTGATGGAAATTGTTGTCGATGAGAGGAGGTGATAAGTGGAAGGATTGTCTTTTAACTGAAAAGTGTTGATTCATAAGACCAGAAATGGTGTTTGCCAATGTCGATTTGAGAACTATTGTCGATAGGGCTTATGATGATATATTGTCGGTGTCGATGAAGGAAGACACGAAGACTACTACTGGTGGAGCTTATGATGACAGGAAGCGTACCGATGGGGCGGGAGCCGATGAAGATTTCATTGTAGTTAAGGCGGACATGAAAGTAGATAGGTGTTGTTTTCTATTTTCTATATTTATTAGAGTATGCCTTATGTAAAAGACATGTTTTGTCTTAGATCGGATCCTAGTCGTATTTGGTTGCAATTCTTTAGGTCACGGTATAAATATAGGCCGAGGGACAATGTAAGGAGGATCAATCAATCAATATCAATCCAAGTTTACTCTTACTTTTGCATCTACTTACTTTTCGACGATTTCGTTAATTTGCATATTTTCTTTTTACGAGTTCTCATCGATTCAGCGAGTTGCATCACTCTAGTGCAATCCTCGACGATCCTCGAGTTCCGTGTGAGTACCTCTTGGCCGTGGCTTCCGGACGTATCGCTGTTGTCGGGACCAAAGTGCTCGAGTTATCATCCATGTCGATTAACAGGTTAAATCTACTGGCACGCCTTTGATATCGAATTGGGTATTAGCCCTTGGTGTTTGCAGATTAACTTTTGCATCAACAATTTGTTAGAGCACCTATGTAAGAGTCATGTTTTGTCTTAGATACGGACTCAGTGTCCTAGTCGTATTTGGTTATAATTCTTCGAGTCAGGGTATAAATATAGACCGAGGGACAATGTAATATGGGAAGAATCAATCAATATCAAACCAATTTTACTCCTATTTTGCATCAACTTAATTTTTGGTGACTTTGTCAATTTGCATAGTTTTCTTTTTACAAGTTCTCATCGATTCAACGAGCTGAATCGCTTCAGTGCGACCTTCGACAATCCTCGAGCTCTGTGTGAGTACCTATTGGCTGTGGCTTCCGGGCGTATCGCTGTTGTCAGGACCAAAGTGCTCGAGTTATCACCCTTGTCGATTAATGGGTCAAAAGTGCTCGAGTTATCACCCTAGTGCGACCTTCGACAATTTCTCTAACCATATATTTAGAAAGGTAGCATGTTCTCTCTGACCGACTGACCCGGTCTTCTGGTACTCTTGGATGTACCGTGTCCAACCGCCGATGTTGCGAGTGTTCACCTTATACTTAGGCCTTCTGTTGTAAACGAGGCCATCATCGGCAGTCGAAATATCAAGGCCCGTAAGCATGTACACATCGGCAAGAGTGGGAGTAGCTAGGCCATGTCCGAACATAAAAGTATTTGTTGTATCTGATCAAAAGTAAGCACTAGCTATCATCATCGACTCATTTTTTTGCATATCGGCAATAGATAGCCTGATACATTGGTCTAGTTTTCGTTCTGCCTAGTACACCTCCATCGACCCGATAACCCTCACATACCAATCTTTCCACCCCTTGGTGGTTTGGGCCAAGATCGGATGGTATCTTTCCATAGATCTAAATAAAAATTTTGAGCTCTGAATCTGTTGGTCTCTACATTGATTAGATCGGTTGAATCTGGGTCACCCATCGGGCCAAGGCATTGGATATGCGGCTGATCGGTTGAAATAACTAGTTTGTTGCGTAATTCCTAAGTTTGGAAGATCAAAAAGGCAGAAGAAAAAGAAAGGAAAATCACCAACTGTATGAACTTACAAGGGCAAAAGGAATTGCAGTAAAAAAGGGGGGGCGAAGGTGAAACAAACCGCGGGGGCATCAAAGTGGATGGCATTGCCTTAAGCAGGATGGAGACACAGCAGGAAACTTGAGGCCACTACCTGGGAAAGTTCTTGCCGATTGAAGTCACACGGTTGCTCGTCAAGATCGTCGCCGGAGAGAATAGGTTTTGAAGATTGGAATGTGAAGGTAGAAGATAGACGTCTGGGGGTAATGTATTTATAGGCTGAATGGAGCAGGGGCATTCTAGACTTATCTCTCCGCCGCGCGCGTAAAAGTCGAGGTTGTTCAGATGGATATGGTAACTGTTCGTACGATAATCAAGGGATTGTGTGGGTGATTTGATGTCAAGCAATCATGATTCGAAGGAAATCTCGGTGTGCAGGATATTTTAATTCCGAAAACGGCAGTGTGGTATGGTGTTAGGTCCATGTCGATGGGTTGTTTCCCTTATATCTTAACCATAATCGGAACAGGGATGGTTGGAGGTTGTGTGATATTTACTGAGGCACGAGAATCAGGGCTGAATTTAATTGGATTGGGCAACAAATTTTTGTTATGAGCTAAATAATCGAGAAGGCAATCGTTATTTGAAATAAATTTCGAAGTATTAATGATTTTATACTTCAAAATTGGGGGGCATATGTTGACACAGTTTTTTGGCACGTGTCAAGATAATCAGAATGGACTAATCAGCAGTAGGAAAGTTGTTGTATTATACGAACAGAAAGGTGCCGATGAAGATCAACCGATGGAGATTGTTGCTGATGAGTGGTGGTGATCGATGGGAGGATTGTCTTTTGACTTAAACTCAGAGGTGTTGTTAACAAGATCGGAGATGGCATTGCCGATATCGATTTGAAGACTATTGTCGATGAGGCTTATGATGATACATTGTCGATGTCAATGAAGGAAGACATGAAGACTACTACCGGTGAAGCTTATGATGACGGAAAGCATGCCGATGGAGCAGAAGTCGATGAAGATTTCATCTTAATTAAGGCAGACATGAAAGTAGATAGGTGTTTTCATTTTCTATATTTGTTAGAGTATAACCTATGTAAGAGTCACGTTTTGTCTTAGATGCGGATTCGGTGCCCTAGTCGTATTTGGTTATAATTCTTCGAGTCAGGGTATAAATATAGACTGAGAGACAATGTAGGGGAAGAATCAATCAATGTCAAACCAATTTTACTCCTATTTTACATCTACTTACTTTTCGGCGACTTCGTCAATTTGCGTACTTTTCTTTTTACGAGTTCTCATCGATTTGACGACTTGTATCGCTTCCGTGTGACCTTCGACGATCCTCGAGTTCCGTGTGAGTACCTCTTGGCCGTGGCTTCTAAGCATATCACTGTTGCCAAGACTAAAGTGCTCGAGTTATCATCCTTGTCGATTAACAGGTCAAATCGAATGGCACGCTTTGAATATCGGATCGGGTATTAGCCCTTTGTGTTTGCATTCACTTTTGCATCCCAGTTGTCCTCACCCTGGACGCTTTCGTTGAGAAAACTTCTTTGACATACTCCCTAGGTAAGGGAAACGGACACACCCTGAACCGTCCGATGCTGCATCCGGTGCCATACTCTAGACACGTGATACACTGGCTCAAATTTCTGCATACACCGAACACGCAAACAGTCCCACTACTGCGTCCGATGCCAGCGTCCGATGTCTAAAACCAGTCAACACTTCATTGAATCCCAAACTTTCCAAAATAAAATTTGAACCTCTCGATCTAAGAACTCTCTCTAAGCTTCCTAGTGCTAGATTTGACAAGTGTACACCACACTTAAACTTAATGCCTTGCCTAAGTCAAGATACCCGTTCATTGCCCCCCTTAATAGTACGGTAAAAGAAAAAACAAAGTCCTAAACTACTCTAAGCACCCTTAAACTCCAAATGATATTTAGACCTAGTCTAATCTTAACGATGTCCACCATCCTTTGAAAACCGAAACGATTTCCATAAAAAATAGGCACAAACTCAATAATCCATCGATCATCATTACTATGACCTAACTCAATTGAATTACCGCTACAAAACACACGTTAGTTATAGTAATCAATATTGTTATTAATCACCGAAACTCATTAGGAGCCTTAGATGCTTTCATCAATGTGTATCTCGCCAAAGCAGTGCAAGGCCACCTCCTCGTCCTTAACACCTTGGCTCCAAGGCCATGTGCAAAACAGAGAGAGCACTAACAAGCCATCAACTGTCAGAGAAGAAACATGTATATATTGTTTTTGAAGCCACGCTAATCATACTCCAAATTATTGATCATTCAGTTGACACGCAAATTAATACTACACAAGAGAATTTTTTGTCGACACAATGGCCTGATCTTAAAAGCACAGATAATCTGTCTCCCCGGTATTATGCAGCTATCGATTACTTGGCACCAGCTTCATCAGGCGTTTTTGTAGTCATTTGGTCCACAGCATGCACAGTGCTCTGAAGCTCCTCCCATATAGCCTTGTAAACCATTCTCTGCCTATTTACAGCTGATTTTCCCTCAAATACCTTGGAAACCACATCTATGCTGCATAATAGAAAAGAAATGGTTAGTTCAACTTCAGAATTATACATTTTTTGGAAACAAAAGACAAATAATACATCAATGATGAAATAATATAAAAAATACACAAACATCCTAGCATATCCAAAACAAACATAATGTTGTCACCTAACATGTAAGGAGCATAAAAAGCAAAATGTCCAAAACAAATATTTAAAAATACAATAAAAGGAGGGGAAACTTACAATCATCACCAAACCGAAATGCCAGAATCCACATGCTCTAGGCAGGCTTCTGCCCAATCCCCATCCACCAACAACACGAAGGTATATAGTCTCACAAGTGAGTTACCACCTAGACATTAATGTAGTCTTGATGCTTGCTTTATTGTTTATAGTGTATACACTATATGGTATATACAGGCATATATAGTAAGTACCGACTAGGCTCAACTAGTCATTCTGGTCAATGATACTAGCAAACATTGACACTGCAGCTAGCACAACAGCTGCGACATTCGCCATACTTGTCTTCACTGGCACTGCCCTGCTCTAACAAATGATGCCTTACTGTCATACTCTGGCACTGCCACCAAAGACGTACACAAGGTGTTTAAGGTATCACCGTGTTGGAATTCAGTCAGCAACTGATCCTTCTCTGGAAACTTCTGCATATGTCAAAAGGACTTTGACATGCCAAGGATGTATGGCCAAACATGCCCTTGTAGTACTTATTTGGTAGTATCACTATGGCCAAGTAGTAGGTGTACTTGTAGTTGTTGTACAAAACCTCTTGGTATAGTGTAAACCATGCCTATATGCAAGCATATGGACCAGCTGCTCCTTAGTTCAAGGAGCACCGTTCACTAGTGTTCATGCATGTGTGCTCTGATCTCCCCTTTACTTCTACCTCCAGTTGTGTGCGTGTGGTGAATTAACAAAGCCGGCCAACAAGTAGTACTATGGTTGGGTGGTCATCAGCACTGTCAGGAGAATACCCTCTCCCCCCAGTCACCAGATAACCATTTGTGGTGCAAAGGACAGTCAAGGAGGTTAGAGGAGGAAGTGCCCCATATCCCACACATAACCGCACCAACTATGGTGACTGGTCGGTGTTCATGAAGGTGATACTCCAAAATCAAGGTTTGTGATGCGCGGTGAACACCGGCAAAGTAAGGACGCGCCAAAGCTCGTCTAGGACCGCCTCAAGTCTATTCGTGTGGGCTCTGACCATGTGCGCCAAGCAAGGGCGCACACAGTTCCTGTGGGAGTATGAGGCTATCACATTCTAGGAGGGTGAGGAGGTGGACTTGGCACTGCACCTGCAGTCATTGGTGAGTCAGCTCGCAGTACTCGACAAAACCAGTGACGAACAACAAAACATTGCCATGTACCTGTGCGTGGTTCCACCCAAATTCACACAGATTGCGCTTGTCAATCAATTCAGGATGTGACCGGGTAGCTCAAGTGGAGAACTGAGACGAGGCGGTGGTGCAGACAACAGCATGTAGAAAGCTGCTCCTCACTGAGTGGGCAGACCGCATGCGCAAGTAGCAGCCAGTGCAAGGCTCCGGCTCGTCCAAAGGAGGAGGCGTGGAGTGCCGACAAGGAAAACAGCTACCATAGTAGATGAAAGATGGCAGTGGTCGTGACAGAAAAGCGGATGTGTCATATGTCTCCAACCACAACACTTGCCACAAAACATCACACGCCAGCCTTGTAGTGGTGTCTTGTAGTTGGTGTACAAAACCTCTTGTAATAGTGTAGACCATGTATATATGCAAGCATATGGACTAGCTGCATCCTTAGTTCAAGGAGCACCATTCACTAGTATTCATGTGTGTGTGCTCTGATCTCCCCCTTTACTTCTACCTCCAATTGTGTGAGTGTGGCAAATTGACAAAGCCGGCCAACAAGTGGCACGCGGTGAAACCGGCAAAATAAGGACACAATAAAGCTAGCCTCGGACAGCCTTCGACCGTGTGCACCGAGCAAGGGCGCACACAGGTGGGCCTTTTTTTATATTTTAATCTTTTTTTAATAAATATTTCAATATTCATCCTCTAAAAAAATATATTGCATCACATAGCCCCTTTGGTCGCGCCACTACTGTTGTCGGGACCAAATAACATAGTCGCGCCACATGTGTTGGCGTGGCAACATACGACACATTAGACGGCATTTCCGACGTGGAAAAGTTTGTCGCGTAGCGTAACAGTATAGTCTTGTCGCGCCACCGGGAATGGTGTGACTCTTCGATACAACGTCGGATGAAGATAATTTTTATATGAAAATTGTAGATCTCGATGAGATCTATAACTTTCTAGTTTTGAGTTTTTTCATTTGTGACGTTAAGGTGCCCAAAAAATTATATAAAAGTTCACCACCATAATAATCACGTACTTCTGCTTGTCGCATTACAAATATAATATAATTTTTATATGTTATTAAATAAAAACACACTTTATACCAAAAATGTAGTACTCAAACAAAACTACATGTTTGTAGTTTTGAGTTTTTACATTTGAAGTACATGGAAAGACCCTTTACCCCACACACCCATACATCTTATACATCATAACATCAATACCATAGCAAAGACCCTGGCATGCTTTAATTGGAAACCTCAATAGAAGTACATTTGTTGAATTGTTTATTTCATTTAAATTGATGGAACAATCATTACCACTGATCACTCACTTAGTGCAGTGTATGAATTTTCTTAGGTGCTGATCATTGGTGACAACTGATACGTTGTGATTGGCCATCTGGGGAGCCTCTGTTCCAAGTTCCAACTATTTCATTTTATTGTAAAAGGCTGATTAGCTATCAAGTTAGCACCAATTCCATTCAGAACACCTAAAATAAACTTCTTTTAAGTCAACAACTAATCCCATCCATACTAAACTGGCTTATAACAGGTAAATGAAATTGAAAATCCTCTATTATAGCATATAAGAGCAAACTTTTTGAGAAAAGGTCCCAGTTTGTCTTTGGTTAACTTTTGTTCAGAACTTACCAGTGACAACTAAACTAGAAACTAATACCTTGGTTACTTTTGATTACATAGACATCATAACAAAATGTTGAGCTTTGTTACAGTGCTCGGAGGAATCACCGGTTTCTCCCGTCAAAAATATTTACCACAGGTCTTGAATTAAGAAAACTAATTAATTATAATTAAGGGCAGATTAGTACTTTTCCTACTGTACATGGTACGCAATCTAAATCCATAACCCGATTCCACAGACGCTGCTCACAGGCCGCGAGATCTCGCTGCCTCCCAGCATGGCGGGCATGGGCTTCTTCACCGATGTCTATGACCTCTTCTGCATCTCGCTCGTCACCAAGCTGCTCGACCACGTCTACTACACCGACCCCACCAAGCCGGATCCCGGCACGCTGCCGCCCAACGTCGCGGCCACGATGAACAGAGTCGCACTGTGCGGGACGCTCACGGGGTAGCTTTTCTTCAGTTGGCTCAGTGACAGGCTTGGCTGGAAGAGCGTCTACGGCATGACACTGCTGCTCATAGTGGTCTGCTCCCTTGCCTCCATGTTCTCGTTCGGGAGCACGGCCGCTGGTGTCATGGCCATGCTCTGCTTCTTTTGTTTCTGGCTCGGCTCGGCATCGGCAGCGACTACCCGCTCAGCGCCACCATCATGTCCGAGGACGCCAACAAGAAGACCCGCAGCAGGTTCATCGCCACCGTCTTCGCCATGCAAGGATTCAGCATCCTCGCTGGCGTCATCATCACGGCAGGAACGCCTCGCAGAGGCCGCCTCCGACATGTCCATGGTGCTGCAGGTGGAGATCGAGGCGGAGGCAGAGGCGGAGGCGGAGGCAGAGAAGCTGGATGAGATCACCAGCGATAAGGAATACGGCCTCTTCTATGCCTGCGCTCGGAGACATTAAAGGAGAGACGAGAACTCACATAGGGAGATAAGGGGCAGGTAAGCTAAAGTACTATTCTACCCTTTAAATTTATTTTGAAAATAATTCTTTACTGATATATTTTTAGTTCCAGACCCACAGATTTCTGGTTCCAGCCCACAACTTAAGTTCCTCTACCTTGCTTCTTATATTATAGCCATTTGATCTATACAAATGGATGGCTTTAGTTTTTTCCAAGCACTATAAAATTTCACTAAAATGTTTTGTCAAAAAACTCCCACTTATGGAATAGAAATATCTTAAACACACTTCAATTCATGTAAATGTGTTCAGCACACAAACTGAAGATAAAGGAAGATGGAAACTCACTACATATCTTTTTTCTTTTTGGTTCTTGTAGTAGTAGCACTACAATGCCAAAAACAACCATTTCTCAAATCTTGAAGCAAAAAAACACTATCATCTCCACATCAATCACCAACAATGCTTCACATAGGAACATTTCTAAAAGAACAAGTTACGAACTATATAGTATAGCACACAACCACACATTGATACAACTACAAATGACCCTGTTTTCTTTGATACAGACTCACAGAATGCATATGCATTCACCATGTCCATGTGAGTTTCAAAGACCTACTGAGCATGCAGCACATTTGTTTATTGGCATCCCAGCAAATGTAAAGAAACAGAATATCAGTGTATTTAGGTGGGTGGGGGGATTGTTACTCACCAGACATGGCGGCCATCCCCAGAGGTATCCACAACCGTGACTGTGTCCGCCTGCAGCTGCTCCTTGATCTACCAAGAAACCATAAAAACAGAAACGAATCCTTGTCAGTCGCCATGGCAAACAACAGCGTAGGAACGCTTATCCTGGCTTCTGAATTACAAAACAAAGATTAGAATCAGAAAGCTAAACCGGGGAGGCAAGCGAGGTACCTTAGCCTCTAGCGCCTTTGTAGCGGGGGAATCCGCAGACCCCGCCTGCCCCGGCGCCGATGCCCAGGCGGCAAATCCCCGGATCCTAGGGCTGCTGGAATGGGGGAAAGGGAACCAGGTAGTGGTGGGGCAGGTGGAGGGCTGGGAGGAGACAGCATACGAGGCGTGGTGGCGGACCGAATAGACAGAAGAGGACGAGCAGGATGAGAATCGGTGGAGCAGCAATCCTGCAACCAAGCACGGCGCGGCCGCGGCGGACCTCAGCGGCAGCATCGTCTTTGACGTCTGAAAGCTGGAGATACGCGAGGGGAATTCTACTGCCGTGGTGCTTGTGGCTTACGGTGTTTCTGGAGCCTCGCTAGAATAGAAGCCGCTCCACGCTAGGTCTGGTTCTCCGGTTTATTTTCGTAGTCACTACGAATTGGTAGGGTTATTTTTCGACAAAACTATTTTTTTGCCTTAAAAAAATATGTCCTAGAGCATCTTCAACAGTTTTACATATTGCTTTTATATTTTTTATTTTTGTCAAAATTCACAAAAACCTCTCTCCAACAGGCTTGCATATTGGTTTTGCATTTTTGGAAACTTGGCAAATTCCAATGGAGGCTTGGCATTTATGCATGTCCGTCCATGACTTGGCAAACACCGATCTGCTGCGTCCCTCTACATCGCCATGGCGCGCGCGGGTCTCGCCACCGTGCTGCCCGTGCTCTACAGCCTCTACCTACTGCTCGTGTTGCCGCTCGCCGCGCTCGGCCTTTAGTTTGTTGGTCTTTTTTTATCAAACTTGC
>Ga0182004_10002593_pt1 | contig 14155 bp, 11 predicted proteins | sample Sormic07211540_1_FD_120479 | JGI IMG/M metagenome (GOLD analysis project Ga0182004, IMG submission 120479) | Endophyte microbial communities from Sorghum bicolor roots, Mead, Nebraska, USA - 072115-40_1 MetaG | ecosystem: Host-associated > Plants > Roots > Unclassified | place: USA: Nebraska...
GCACTTTCGTTTGTATTTGACAAATATTGTCCAATCATGAACTAACTAGGCTCAAAAGATTCGTCTCGTCAATTTCGACCAAACTGTGTAATTAGTTTTTATTTTCGTCTATATTTAATACTTCATGCATGCGTCTAAAGATTTGATGTCACAGGGAATCTGAAAAATTTTGCAAAATTTTTTAGAAAGTAAACAAGGCCTTACACACGTGTAAACGATGGCTTAGATGAACACTGCCCGCGCCCGGTGCTATCTACCGTGGAATCCAGCCAGTGCTCAACTTACACGGTTACCATGACCATTCGTTTATTCAGTAACGGAGAAGCAATGACTGAGGCAAGAAAATAAATCAAACTCGCAAATAGATCAACATTATCACTTCTAGTGTGCCAAGTGCGAACAACTCGCAATACGTTGATGCACAAATGGTTCACCAAGCACGTTTCAAAACGAGTTGAATCATCAAACCACTGAGGTCTTAGCAAGTCAAAACTTAAAACAAAACACTTCCGACTCTTACGATCACATACACTGACCACAGCTAAATCACATGAACAGGTTCGGCCTCGAAGCCTTGAACGTGGTCTTCAGCTTCCTTGTCGGCGGCCTGACCTTGCGGTACACGAGTGGGAACTTGATCTCACTGTTGTGGAACTGCTTGGTGTTGTCCCTCTTGCACAGCTTGAAGTGCACTGTCGCGGTCTTGATGATCTGGATGCAGGGGGACCTCACACGGTGGCGAGAAGCCATCTCATTGTACATCTGCTCCACAGCGCCATTCAGGGTTGTGTCACGGTACTCCTTGTACATGTTGTGGTAGCCGGTTCTGCTCTGGTAGCGCAGCCAGATGCCGTAGTTCTTAATCGTCGTTGGGTTGCGCTCAAAGATCTGACACAGAATAAAGGACTTTAGCGAATGACACAACACAAAGGATTCTTTCAAATAGTAAGGTTCAGCTCCAAGGACAAGGGACCAGCATCTTTCATCTAAGACAATCCCACTACCCATCTGGATCCAGATCACAACCACAACACTATTGACAGTGCAGGAGAGTCACAAAGATCAGATATAAGCAACATTGAAAGACAGCAAAACTGGTAGTAGTAAAGGAAAACAAACTCATTTTCAGATATCCCAACAAATTTAAAATTGATTGTTGCACATACACAGATTGTTCTTTATACGAAGGCAATGATCAGAAATACAATTAGCAAACAATACTCAACTAGCATTTGGTGAAAAAACTACCGAATAAGTATGACATTTGTTTGCCAATCCCAAAGAATATATCACAAACACTCTTGTTTTCATGAAGCTCACACTCATTTACATATGTAAATCGCTCTTACTATCATCCAAATGGATATTGACACAAATAAGGTTAGGCAGCCAGCACATAGTGGCAATCGCAAGGCACTAAACAAGCAGCTAAAGGATGGCAAGGTTCACATGTAGCAGCCCAATGTGCTAAACAAAAGTGCCCTATCGGAACAGCAGACGTACCTCGTTGATGGCAAGGACCTGGCCGTTGCTCTTCTTAACCTTCTTCAACTTCCTCAGGAAATACCTGCAGACACAAAACAGTCATACATTAATCGACGACCAGCACCGAAAATGAAGGAAATCCTGAAGGAAGCACAGATATAGATGGCAGCTCACCAGAACTTGCTCTTTGCGCGGACCTCGTTGGTGGCCCAAAGCTTCATGCGGTAGATCTTGGGGTGCTCGTCGCCGGGCGTCGGCAGCGCGCGCCCCACCACCTGGTACTGATGGAACTGCACAGGTGCGAGAACAGGGGGCAAATCAAACCCATGGATCAAATTATAATCACAGCAGTCGGAGTGACGGAGCGAGAGAAGACTCACCCTGAAGGCCACCATTTCCGCGAGCTCGTCGAAACCCTAGCCTAACCTAGCCTAAGGGGACGAAGATGACGAGAGGAGGCGGCGGCGGGTGAAGGCGGCGGCCGTGGGCGTGAGAGGAGCGTTTATAGGTGCCGATTATGGAAGTGAACCCTAATGGGCCCAAGTTCTCGCCGTCCTGGCCCATTTGTTGCACAAATTATGATTGGGCTTCCCTTCTTTCGACAAGGCCGTAAGTCTTTGAAAAAAAGTCTATTTTTCCTTCCCCAACCCTAACTTTCACGAAAGTTCGTTTTTCTCTGCCAACTATAAAATCAGGCAAACCACCTCCTCAACTTTTTAAATCATGTATTTTACCTCTCTAGATCGGTTTCGAAGGCAGTTTTGTTATAGTGAATACTGGTTTTGCTATAGTAACAGTGGTTTTGTTTTTTTAAATTATTTCAGCTGAATGTTTGAAAATTCATAATAAATCATAAAAAAATTATAAAATAGAAAATTCAATTTTGTTGGACTCTACATAAGTATATCTACACACTGAACATAAATATGGTATGCTTTAGCACAAATTTTTTGCTATAAAGGTTTTATCTTTTTCTTTTCTATTTATTTCAGCTAAATATTTGAAAAAACATAGTAAATTAAAAAATCATAAAATATAAAATCTATTTTTGTTAGACTCCACATGAGCATATCTACACGGTAAATATATAATATAGTATGCTTTAGTATAATTTTTTTGTTATAGCTTTTGTATAGTTGGCCATGCAGCCCGTGGCCCGTTGGCCCGGCCCGCGGCCCGACATTTTGGCCCAGCCCGGGCACGGCACGGCCCGACAACTACCGAGCACGGCACGGCACGGCCCGAGGCACCGGGCCGTGCCTGGGCCGCCACCGTGGCCCGTGGCACGGCTCAGGCACGGCCCGACGACCCGGTGCTTAATGGCCCAGTAAAAAATATAGTTTTTTAAATCTAAAAAAAAGAGAAAATGTAGGTCTGTTGGTCCATCCATCCATCCTGATTGGCCTAATTCTAAACAAAATTGGCCTATTAAGAAATATAGCGTGCTAATTCTAAACAAAAAAAGAAAATATAGGCTTGCTACTAACTTGGCACGACCTTGGCCCGGTGGCCCGCCGTGCCTTCGGGCCGGCCCGACGGCCCGTGGGCCGTGCCTTGGGCCATACCCTCGGCACGAGGCACGGTGATGGCACGGCCCGGTCGGCACGACGGCACGGCGCGGCCCGAGGTAGGCACGGCACGGCCCGATGGCCATGTATAAGCTTTTGCTTTAGATCTATGCTTTTCTGTAATTAATTGAAATAATTCGTAGCTTCAACTTCTATAATTATTTTGTCGAACTAAAGCATACATATATTATATGTTCATTGTGTATATATACTCATGTGGAGTCTAAGAAAATTAGATTTTCTATTTTATGATTTTTTTCTATGATTTACTATGATTTTTCAAAGATCCAGCCAAATAAATAAATAAAAGAAAATGATAAAACATTTATAGCAAAAACTTTGTACTAAAGCATACCATATTATATGTTTACTATATAAATCTACTTATGTGGAGTCCAAAAGAATTAGTTTTTCTATTTTATGATTTTTTGTGATTTACTATGATTTCTTTAAAAATTTTAGCCAAAATAATTAAAAAAAGAAAAAAGACAACCATCAACAAAACCACCATTCACTGTAGAAAAACCGCCTTCGGAACCACTCTAGGGAGGTAAAATGCACGGTTTTAAAAGTTAAGGGAGGTGGTTTTGTCTGGTTTTGGAGTTGAGGGAGGAAAAGCAAACTTTTGTGAAAGTTGGAAGAGGAAAAATAGACTTTTACCTAAGCCTTTCACACCCCCAGTGGTGGTTTCCTGGTGGTGAAGCAGGCATGGCTTTAGCCTCCTTCCTGTCAATTAGGTGGTCTCTAGTGATCCATAAACATAAGTATTTTGACTAACATGTGTTTTACAATAGCATACGTAGTTGGGTTAGTCACAGTGAGAATAGCATATGTAGTTGACTAACATATGTTTTACAATAACATGGTTCGTTGATTGAAGCATGACACAAATGGTACATATTCGTGAGAAGACAAACAATACATGGAGAAAATGTTGGATGTGTGCATGGAGATGCTTTTTGTAACGTGGATGCACAAAGAGGCCAACTCCAAGTCAAGTTGATGATGGTAAGTGGCCCTATTGAGACAGTTTCAAGTCAAAGATCTCAAAGAAGTTAAATTGGTCAAGATCAGACTTGAAACAGTCTAAGTATTCACCAGAGGTTAGTGTTGACCTTGGTAGATGGTTCTGATGGTATTGTTTCATGGCCAGAAATGACTTTGCCCTAGTAACCATTTGAGTGCCATATCCAGTGGGGACTACAATGAGGCGCAAGTTAACTATGTCACTCATTGTAGAGACCATATAGTGTTTTTTCCAGAGTGCACATTATCATCACCTTTGTTTCTAAAAGTACCGACACTAGGTAGGAAATTTTTTTTACTGATGTCGTTTTGCAAATATAGAAATGAGCTCATCTTATATTCAATAGTCATATCGCTAGGTGTCATGTCCTCGTCACCTGACTCTAAACTTGCTATTATGGTGGTCAAAGCACGCGTAGAGGCACAAAGGTTGATGGATTGTATGTTGAGACAACAGTGATGATCAAATCAACGGTGGGACACAAGGTTTTCGACAATGAGTGTTAGTGAAGTGCATGATTTTCGGCAGCATGTGGGTTTGGTTGGTGGAGGACTACAACATGACATAGGTGCCATCATTCAGACACATGAAAGCGCCAACGACAACATTAGTGGAGACCAACGAGGGTGTGATGGCCCGTGCCACCCTAGGGGTCGCAATGGTGGCACATCACATAGATAAAAAAAAGTGGCATCAATTAAATAATAAGGAGCCCAATCATGTAAAAACGCAGATAGGAACAATAAATCCTTGTTGAAGAAGAGAGGTGAGCAAGAGTGAAGAGTAGAGCGCGCATGGGAAGTGCGGTCGCTACGAATGAAGTGGGATTATATATGGATCTTTGAAATAAGAGTTTTTCTACTTTCTAGAAGTGAATTATTGATCAAAAGAATGGAAGGAACCCCATATATATGTGGCTATGCTCTTAGAATACCTTCTTCCATGCTATTGAAGCATGCGAACAGGTGAGTGAGTGAGTGAAGAGAGAAGCCACACCTCTTTCGAGGTGAGGCAAGTGATGAACGAGTAGATCCTTAGACCTATTCTCTCTTTCAGTAGCATATTTAAGATGTAATCGATGAATTTGCAAGTTATATGATTTGCAATGAAATGTGATATATTTCTACTTATAGCATGAAGGCCAGTGAACAATTGCCGAATCCGTTTAGATAAAGTTGCCTTCGGTACAGTCCGCCATTATAATGTGGACTTAACCTTTTTCCATTCCATCTATTCTTAGTGCTCGGTAGAGAGCATGCATGATAACACGATGACATTAGTGGTTTATTGCCTTCATCCGATGATTGAGTATATATACATAAGTAAAGTGGTGTAGTGAAAGGATGTCCCTTTTCCGAAAGGAGAATTAAATCATTTCTAGTTTTTGTGCCAAAGGACATGTCCCTTTGTCTTTAGTAGAGCTCTACTCCTTGTTTTTTAGCTCCAGCTTCTTGATCCTCTTATGAAGTGATTCTAGTTGATGGAGCAGAGGAGCAGGGTTTTTTTAGTTCCTAGCTTCTAGTCTAAATGAAGAAATGATTTTTGTTCCTCATCGGAATCTGGACAAGATTTTGCTATTTGACCGAGGAGCGATTCTTATGGAGAAATCTGTTCTGAGGAGCCTTACCAAGCAGTTCCTTACTAATGCCTATTCTAATTTCAAATCAAGCCTTGCCAAGCAGTTCCTTACTAATGTCTATTCTAATTTCAAATCACCCATGACGGCCTGTTCGGCTGCGACTGCAGCCGGAAAAAGGCGCAGCCTAACAACCCCGAAATAAAGGCACTATTTGGCAACAGCGTAGATGGACGGGCCAGCGCACAGCACCTCACTACTTGTCTACTTCACAAAGCGCAGATGGTCGGACAAACCGCAAGTGCACAGCAACTTCGGAGAAGCCAGTTTGGACGGCGCTGCCAATTGCACCTCATGCACGAGTGCGGTTCGTGTCTCGTCAGCACGAAAGACGGAAAGACACACAAACAACAAAGAGCATATAAGTACGACCTGCAATGGTAAGTCACTAACTCCGTAGTAACTCGACGAAACTAGCAGCCCTCACAAGATGCAATTGCAGATAAACAAACAAGCTATAACCTGCTAGTGGCATGCGTTCCCAGGTCTAAACAACGAAACATTTCAATGATACTCATGGAAATATTGTAGATCGGGACGACAAGTTCGTAGCCAACTAACCAGGGGCACAAGCAATCAGAACATAGTGGCATTACAGGCAATTTTACATTAAACAATTAAAATGAGGTGCATTCATACTACTCCATTTTACAAATTTATATGTCAAACAACGAATAGGAGCGTACATCAATCTTGTTCCACCCTATCCTCTACGCACAACACGGCATGTACAACACAGATAACAAAGTAGCCGAGTAACAAACATTTACATTAAACAGACCGCTGGTGATTGAAGGCATAATTCTCACCACACCTCCGCTCCTTTTGTGGCGCCAAGCAGCACAGCAATTGCAGCAAGCGAAGCCTGTTCATGGCACCAAAAAGTTTGGGGGGGCAAAGTTAGCACAACCTCTGTGCATTAATTTGCAAGAGAAAGCACAGATCTACAATACCATGGCTACTAAATATCACATCACATGGTCAAGTAGTAACAAACACCTGTAGTGCCAAGCTAAATTGTGCAGCTTTCATAGAATTGTTGTTAGTTTAACTGACATATGCTTCCATCCAAGTAAGAGATACCAAAAGCTATGTTGAAATCGATTAAACTCTTTTTTAAAAAAATATAAAGAGGATGCACTTCTTCAACTACACAATTTGCAGTAAGTCTTTTCATTTGAATATCCATCACCAATAACTTTATAGGAGCTAGTGAAATGTAAATGATATAGAGTTCAGTGACAGGAGTCGATGCTGTATTTGCAGTTCGTGTTTGTAAAACTGTTAAAAAACCTGATATTGGCCCTAAATCTTCACATGATTAATGAATGTTCGCATCTAAAATCCATTACCATACAAGGGAACTCATAAATATAGCTGGAGGAGACATAAGAGCAATGCATACATTGCTAGGAAGGACTTACAGCAATAGTGCAAGCAACATATCCTGGTTTCTCCCTGTAATCATGTACTCGGACACAAATCAGCACAAAAGCTCCAATATACCATGGAATGGCAGCAAAGAAGAACCCAAGTATAAACCTGTAGCGAACAGTGTAAATATCAGTTCCAATATGAGTTCATATATATGAATTGCAAGATGATTGATATTTAGAAAAACATACAGAAACCATCCCATGCCAAGGCCACAACATGGAAGAGGTCGCATTCTAACAGGCCTTCCTTCAACAACAGGAATATAACCTACAAAACACCAAAATGCAAAAATAATTAGCCAAGTTAAGTCAAAGTTCCAGTGTAGTTAGTGACTCTGTATCTTCCTCCATTTTGAACATAGATCAAAATTATAAACTGAATTATTCATTTTATATATTTATTTGTAGAGTTGAATTATTATTTTTTGGATGAAATAGAGTTGAATTATTTATGTAATCCTTTGCTGAACCTATTTGAAAATGAACTACCCTGCATCTATCTGATTGTTCCAACAAATCAAATTTCCTGCTCATTTACTTCAAAATTACAGAACACTTCAAAGTTCAAAGACAAAAAAATATCAATTCAGTTTCCCTCGAGCTCCATGAGCTACCGATCTCAAATGACCTCTAATTTGGGATGAGCAAAAAGGATGCAGAAGGAAAGGAACTGCAGGTTCAGATACACAGGAAGACAGCTGAGCAGGACAAGGACAACACCTAAATTTTGAGCTTGCACTGTAATGCCATGTGACCTAGTGAGCACAGGGGTTAGGCGATAGAAAAGATCTACTCGAGGAATCAACCACACAAGACTCCACGGACGAACGCCTCCGTTGATCAATTCTATGGAAGGAATCAACAGAGATGCAGCACAGAATTCGCATCGTAAGGCGCGATTAGGACCTTCCGTACCTTGCGCGACCTGGTAGCCTTGGGCGTAGTACGGCGCGGCGGCCGCGTAGGGTTGCTGCGGGGGCGGGTAGACCGCATACGACGCCGGCGGCTGCTGCGGGTAGTGCTGCATACCGGGCGGCGGCGCCGGCTGGGGGAACCCGACCGCCGGCTGCGGAAACTGCCCAGAGGCCCCGGACGGGGGCCCGAAGGTGCCGTACTGGTGCTGGTGCTGCGGCGGCGCCGACGGCGGGTAGCCGTAAGAGGACGAGGAGGTGTCCGCCGAGCGGGCCTTCTCGTCGGCGTCCGGCATCTGGCCACCCATGGCAGCTCCCGCGGTGGTAAAGCCTAGTTAGGTTTGGGGAATTGCCCAATTGGGACGCAGGACGACGGCAGGAGAGAGGAGGGAAGAGGGCGAGGCGTTCTTCACTAAAAAACTTGGGAGGATTTGCGCGTTGTTATTTCTTGACGAAAGACGATTAACGTGTGCCTCCAGCCTGGACGGATGGAGGTGTTGGTGCTTAACCTCTCTGTGTGCCAGTTTGTAGAGTCGGATCTCATTTTAGTTTTGACAGCTGAAAGCCTGAAACGTGCTACATGAGGATTGAGGAGCAGGTAATCAGCACATTTTTTTTGCCCTTTTCACTTCAAATTTCAAAAGAACCATGCTGATGAAAAGATTTAGGTCCTTGTTAAACAACAGCCTGATCGGCTAGCTACTGCAGCTACGAACATTAAATCTACTCACTGTAGCACTCCAACGACGGTCATGAAAAAAGACATCCAATATAAAGTGGGTGAATGGTGAATGATGGTACATGGTGCATACATAAGTGGTTTATGTATGACCGACCTACGTATGTACCATTATCCACCCACTTATATCAGCTGTCTTACTCTTCTTTTATAGCGGGCGTGGGCTGAGAGTGAGTAAATTTAATGTTCCGCAGCTGCTGCAGTGAGCCCATTCGTTTAAGCTTATTAGCCGAATCTATCAGCCATTCAGCAGTATTTTTCTTTCACAATAAATCAGCCAATAGTAGTTTCAACCAGTTGCCAGCTTCCAAAATTGATAGGAACATGCAGGATTCTCATTGCTCATAGGAAATCCTGCTCAGGTCAATTTGAACCAAACAAATTGCAATTTACCAAACATGTCTCGTTCCTTAGCATCTAAGTTAACAGGCTGAAATGTTGCTATCATCATAGTATATAGGTGCAAACAAAAAATAATGAGCTCCCGACACGCTATTTTCAGCCTGGTCTAGTTTTTCACAACCTAGGGCTGCTGGGCAGAGAACCAGAGAGTTTCCACACGGACACGGTATACGTTTTCTGCTTTGATGGTCGTCATCCAGCAGAACAGACTGCTTGATTTTGTTTTACCCTTTTTAAAACGGATATCATTTCACCTTTTTTTAAAAGAATATCCAAATAACATGATTGCGGTTCGCAAAATGTTTTCAGAAGGGCTGCTTAATAATATCCTCAGCTTATGAGAACCTTGTGCAGCACAAGATGAGAGAACCTTGTGCAGCACAAGATGAGAGGCTGCTTAATAATATCCGCAGCTTATGAGAACCTTGTATTTATTATTAGTATTGTTCCTTTTGATCTCACCAAACAGTAGTGCCTTGCCACATACAACCAGAGGCTACACCGGCCATTGACAGGCTGCAGCAAACAAATTATTTAATGAACAACTCAGCTCTGGTGTCGATTCGGAGTTCATAAAGAACCAGAAGTGCAGCTGCAGGCTTCCACTGGAACAGCTCAGATCTTCGGTGGCGGATCCTGGATACCGCAGACCAAATTGGCAGGTACAGCTACATCCATCATCTTCGGATATGACAAGTTCAAGTCTGCCCAAGATCGAGACCAAATGATCAGACTTGTTTCTTTCAGCCCAAAACAAGAGGATTAATTTGGCAAAGCAAGTGAGCATGTCAGCAGAAATGTGTGAATTCGGTATGAACCAATTGTACATATCCACTTGAGAGAACTTACTACTCATGATCGTCTTGAAAGTTTCCTGGACAGAAAATAATAATAATTAGAAAAACAAAACAAAACATTGTTAAGTGAAATTTTAAGAATTTCTTTTCTTTTGAGCTATTTAAGAATTTCAGCCTAAATAGAAGCTACCAATTACCTTATCTTTCGTGAGTCGAGCATTATAGGCAACCTCCTCTTCAACAGTACTTACCTGCAACAACATAGATCGAGTGACTGCTAGCCTGGCTGGTGAGCTTCAAGATACCAAGCGACTCACCGTGAAACCTTTATAGTCATGAGCAGGATACAACAGTGTATCCTTTGGCAATGTGAAAATCTGATCAGGATACAAAGTTTCATTTAGTTAAGTTCATTTTTGTCATACAAATACAATTATACAGGACAAGATTTTGCATGCTTGCCTGTGAATGCACTGACTGATACAGCAGATCAGAACTTCCTCCCTGCAATAATATAGAATAAATGCAAACTATCAATAGAAAATCACACATCTACGGTAAACCGAAATTTCTCCAACATGATTTCAGATATTTGCCTCGCAACTTCAGACATGACACTTGTATGTAATGGCGCTTCCTTAAGCTTCGTACGATTAGAAAGACCACAATTACTATTTTCCTGTTTGCTCTTGTGAAGAAACTACCTAACCATATTACCTGGAAATCTGTCCTTCCACATGCCCGGATAATTAAGGCATCACCAGTAAAAGCCATCCTTGGTGAAGGTTGACCATCAGCATCACCTGTAACATACGTCACACAGCCAGAGGTATGGCCTGGAGTAGCTCGCACCTGAAATGGAATATTTTATTTCCATATAAAATTCCATATCCACCAATGCAACAAGAAATTCCTTAAAGTCAATCTATTTTAATGCACATTCTCCGCTGAGGGTTGTCTTGCATGTCAGTATATGCATGGGTTTTTTTTTGGAACACATATATGCATGGATTTTGTTCATATTTTAGCAGCTATTGACGTGAGAAGAATGCAATACATTTATAAGCACAAACTTTCACAGAATTCCATTGCGAGCCATAATATATGTAAAAACAATGATAGATGGATTCAAAAGACGGACAACAATAAAACTACATTAAATATATTACATAACAACTAACTAATCATTTACATTAACATCACTTAATTTTCATGAACTAACTTAAAAGCATATTTATAGAAGTCTACCGTCAAACATTACACTCTTCAAATGTGAATTGTGTATAAGCAACAGATCAGTTTACAAGTATTACAAAGCAGTAAAAAATTTCGGGAGAAAAAAATGAACAGAAAACATACAGAATAGTTTTATAGAAACATTTTAGTATGAACAGTCAGGTAAGAAACCATGTAGAGCTAAGCCAATTTAAGAATTCAAAGCCAACTGGTGTTCATGGGGGGGGAAAGCTTCTAAGTCCAGATTCTTGTATTTAACGGAAGAATAAAAAAAATCTTTAACAAAAGTTACCAACTGCAACTTCTACATTTCATGAAACACAAGACAAACCATTTTCAAAATCAGGACCACTCACCCATTAAGTTCAAGAAAATCAAAGAGTTTAAGAGAACTGGTTATAGTGTTCTCCATTTATGCGACATTTTAAATCTTGGAATTTATATTATATATACTAAATGAATAAAGCAGAACAGAGTAAAGTAGCCTGTTAGAATGTGGTTGTACCTCAAGGAAAAGGTTGCCAAAGTGTATTTTGTCCCCATGATCAACAAAATGATCAGCTTTTGCTCCACTAGCTTTTGAAATAACAGACTTAACTCCAGGTAGCTTAGTCTACAAGCTCATACCATTAGCTAACCATATTACCAAGGAGAACAAAGCATTAACTGTGAAAAGCAAAAGCCATCAAAACATTCCTAGAAGAAAAAACTGCTTACTTTTATTAGTCCTGTTCCAGTGACGTGATCAGCATGTACATGAGTATTCATAGCATACACGAGCTTCAAGCCCAATTCCTTGATAAGATTAAGATCTCTGTCAACTGTTCTGTCGACAGGGTCAATCAGCTGATCACACAGAAAAAAAAAAAGATCAGATGGGATCATGGCATTGACCAAATGTATATTTTTTATATGGATAACATTATTGTAGCTCAAAACTTAGTCAATAATTGCTTCTGCTTTATTTAATAGTTAATTACTTATGTGGCGTATCCTATGGCAAGTCTTGAAATTTTGGTTCACAGTGTTTGTCAGATAAACTAACATGCACCTCAGGAAATTCCAATGTAATATATGATAAAAGGAAAAGGGAAGAAAAAAAAATCTCCCTTAGTTTGCTTCAGCTAATATAATCCTGAAATTCCAAACGATTTAAAGCATGGCTTCAAGTTCTAATATGGGAACCGTTAACACTAGTCAGATACAAACATGAATCGTTGAAACAAAGTACTGAAATCAACCATGGATGTAGGATAAGCAGTTTGAACACCCAACTACTACAAAATTACTGAATCGATGCAACCCAATTGAACAAACTGAAATTGCAGATTCTGAATTGATGAATTACAAACGCTCACTGATTGCAACATACTCATGAGAGATTGAGAGGTAAAAGGATCACCAAAGATCAAATTCGGCCACGAATTACAAACAGGGAGTAGTAGCAGTTGCGCAGATGACAAGCAAATCAGTTAATCCTGCTGCAGATTGGTTCAGTGTTTTGCACCCACTGCATCTACATTCCGATGCTACAACGGTTATGGTTTGAACTCGACGCAAAATAGTAACAGTTCAGTTTACCGAGTGCAGGCACATGAAACCCAATACTGGCCATGCGATCAATCTGCATAGCAAATCCCTTCCCACCAAAATTAACTACCCAAGCCAACAATGCCAGTCCAGTTCCAGGAGCCAAAATAGCCTGAAGCTCTGAACCAATCCCACCCAAACTATGAAGCGCTGGATGGACTCACCACGGCGGGCTTGTCGGGGTCGGCGACGTCGGCGAGGAGGTAGGTGTACGTGGAGCTCTCCTTCTCGAACAGCTGCCTGAACAGCAGCCTCCTGTCCGCGCCGGAACCGGCGCTGTACGCCGACGCCATCGCGAGGGCCACCGGTAGTAACGGCGCGCGCCGCAGGACCAGCCGGGGAGCGCAGGAGGCCGAGGGCGTCAACCTGGCTGCGGAAGCCAAGCGCGGGATCAGGCGGAGCGGGAGAACCATTGCCCCGCCCCCCCTCGCCTGCTATATACTGGGACTGGGAGGCACTGGCTGCGAGCAGCAAGGGAGGGGGGACGCTGGGTCGGCCTTGTTGTAATCGCGTGGATTTGGACGGGATCGTCGACCTCGCGGGTGGCGTGGTTGGGTCGCTTTGGGAGGTGGGAGTGGGACGAGCCGACGATGGATGATTTGAGTAAAGAATTCGGGCGGGCGATGGGGGCAATGGGGATGTGGCGAGTTCGCCGAGGGCGGTGCCGCCGGGAGAGGAGGGCAGGAAGCGGCGGCGAGGCGAAAAACCGCGGCGGGGGGAGTAGCGTTGCCTGGAGATTTTACGAGAGGAGTCGACGACGGGGACGTGTTGCCCGCCGCAAACTGACGAGGTTTCTGCGCATCGGCATCTTATCGCGACCAGCTCAAACGCTGTCGTTCAGTAGTAGTCCATTCAACTCGATCGGACCTCCAAAATTCAAAATTTGTACGGGATAATCTTTTAGGGGAAAAAAATCTCCGAGCAATCGACAGTCATTTGAAACTGTAGATGCGGATACAGGTAATTTGGCCAAAAATAGACACGAGTAGTCGTCATTTGGATGAAATTGAAGAAGCAGGTAGCACAGCTTGTCTTGGTGCAGCTGTGCATCGTGTCAGCTTTGCTTGCATTCGACAAACCACGAGCCATGCCATGAAACGCTAGTGATCAGTGACATCATGGGTTACATACTACTGCCGAAAGGATACCGGACAGTAGTAGTTCTTGTGAGGGCCTGTTTAGATTGGCAATGAAAATTTTTTGGATGTCACATCGAATGTGTCGGAAGGATGTCGGGAGGGTTTTTTAGGAACTAATTAAAAAACAAATTACATAGCTCGTCAGGAAACTTCAAGATAAATTTATTAAGCATAATTAATCTGTCATTA